>ERZ772960.142-NODE-142-length-69611-cov-5.477572_pt1 | contig 69611 bp, 54 predicted proteins | sample MGYA00580678_ERZ772960 | MGnify/ENA primary metagenome ERZ772960 (study PRJEB29015, sample SAMEA2737930) | human oral metagenome | biome: human oral; feature: human-associated habitat; material: dental | place: China | collected 2059 ...
ATTTGAAGTGTTAAACCCTGATTTGGTGATTTGTCATTTAGATGCCAAAGCTTCATTGCAGATTGATCTCACCATTAACAAAGGACGTGGCTATGTGCCTGCCGACGAAAATCGTGAGTTCTGCACCGATGTGAATGTAATTCCTATCGATTCCATTTACACCCCCATCCGTAACGTGCGCTATTCGGTTGAGCCTTATCGTGTTGAACAAAAAACCGACTACGATAAACTCGTTATAGACGTAACCACGGACGGCTCCATCAGTCCCAAAGACGCGCTGAAAGAGGCCGCTAAAATCCTCATCTATCACTTCATGCTCTTCTCCGACGAGAAAATCGCCGTTGAGAACCAAGACGTTGACACCAACGAAGAGTTTGACGAGGAAGTGCTGCACATGCGTCAGCTGCTTAAAACCAAACTTGTGGACATGAACCTCAGCGTTCGCGCCCTCAACTGTCTCAAAGCAGCCGATGTGGAAACACTGGGCGACCTTGTGCAATACAACAAGACCGACCTCTTGAAGTTCCGCAACTTTGGTAAGAAATCGCTCACAGAGCTTGATGATTTGCTCTTGGGTCTGAATCTGTCTTTTGGAACCGACATTTCAAAGTATAAACTGGACAGGGACTAAATCTCAGCGCGAGTGGGTGCGGGCCAACAGCCTTCACCCACCCAGCTGTTACCCCTCCGCTATTTAAGAAAAATAAAAATGAGACATAATAAGAAATTCAACCACCTGGGTCGTACTGCACCTCACCGCAATGCCATGCTTGCTAACATGGCCATTTCGCTGATTATGCACAAAAGAATCACTACGACCCTCGCCAAGGCAAAAGCCTTGAAGAAATATGTAGAACCGCTTATCACACGTTCAAAGGAAGATACCACCAACTCGCGTCGTGTGGTTTTCCGCTACTTGCAAAACAAGTATGCCGTTACCGAACTGTTCAAAGTGGTTGCTGCTAAGGTGGGAGACCGTCCCGGTGGCTATACCCGTGTCATCCGACTGGGTTTCCGTAAGGGCGATGCCGCTGAAATAGCGTTCATCGAACTGGTTGACTTCGACGAGAACATGGCCAAGACGCCTAAAGCAGAGGCTAAGAAAACACGTCGTAGCCGCAAGAGCACCAAGGCCGAAGGCGAAACCGCTGCCGCCGAAGTTGCTCAACCCGTTGCCGAAGAAGCTCCTAAGGCTGAAGAGGCACCCAAGGCAGAAGCTGCCGAAGAAGCAAAGGCTGAATAAACAACAGTTATCGACTTATAAATTAAACGTCTCTATCCGTGAGGGTAGGGGCGTTTTTTTGTTACTGCACTCTCAGCTGCGCAACTTAGCGGATGAAACAACCTTATAATTGGTGATAGACTCACTTGAGAACTGCAATAAGGAGATTGATAGTGTTCAATTGTCTATCAGACAAATAAGCATTCATGCAAAGCGGGAGATCATCATTCATGTGTGCATTTTAAACCGATGCGAGCAAACTATTTCCGTTGGTGAGCAGTGTTTTCTTGATTTCTACACAGCAAACGGCAGATGGAAACGATACGAAGAGAAACTGGCAGATGGGGGCGTTGTTTCGTATAATGCCATTGGTTTTGATATCTTGCCGCGAGAAACGCTTATAAAGGTCTACACAATAGCCATTTTTGCCGATGTTGTAGAAGGCCGAAAATGCAAGTTGTCCATACCATATATCATAAGTGGCAAGCAACTTATGGCCAACTTGGCATTGCAGTTCAGATAATTTAATTGCTTGCCAAACCCATATTGGGCATGTTTAGTTTAAGGATTGAACTGTTACAATACTACGTTCCCCAGGTTTCTTACTAGCCGTTCCTCTACTGCTTGCAATAATGCCCATACGCAGCTTTACACTGCAACGCGCTCCTTGTGATGAGGGATGAGATAGGAAACATGTGCCATTGACAGTCTGTTTTCAACTTGTAGGGCATGCACTGAATACCCTACAACAGCTTACTTTTCAAGACAGAATCGAATTTTACTCTAGAAAAAGGGATTGGTCTTCAAATTTTATTGTAAATTTGTCTAGTACTTTGTATCTGAAAGGCGTGTTTGCCTTGCTTTATTTTTTGCAACACAAAGACAATCAACGCCCTCAATTTATAAAAGTAAAGACGAATTCGGTAAATGAAACATACGATATGAAGGTGAAAATTTTAGCAATGTTTTTCTTACTGCCGCTATTCTGTTCTGCACAAATCACTATGGATGATGATTGTTTTGATAGGAGTAACAGGATATTCGCAAAAGTAATACTCGAAGTTTTTGATACAAGCTTCGTCCATAAAATGGTGGATAGTGGTCAACGTTTTCTCCTTGCGCTGAATGTTGATACTGCTGGGTATGTGCTAGGTGTGCGTAATGGTAGAGGAAACTTTCCCGAAATCCAAGTGAAGGAGATGACGGATAAGCTCAGAGAGTACTTTCAAACTAATATGGTGCAGTTCCCCCTTTGCTATGTCCTTCAAGACATAGGGCTATCGAGTGAGGACCAATTAAAGCTGGCACGTAAGATCTTTAGCGAAAAGAAAGAGAGGGCATTTGTTGCAAATTTCCCAGGAGGCTTGTTTTTTCCTTATGAAGCTGACAAAAGGAAGGGTTTTGAGGGTTCCAAGTTCGACTATTTGTTGCTGAGAATAAGCCAGCAGAAGATACCGATTAAGAAGAAAGTTCGTATGGATAAGAAATAGAATGGTTAGAATGACAACGCACCACATCCTCCATATCGACTGCAACCTGCACAACAACCCCCTGAGCATACAGTTTGCCAACGGTAACGTAACACAATACGCCTATTTGTAGATATGATTAACCAATCAACAGAAAAGAATAGTATACATGAGTTTGCGGGGCATGCTGCACCAAAAACAGACGCAGGAACTGATACGGGGAATGCAATTGATAATGAGAATAAGATACGGAAAGAATTGGGAAAACCATTAAGAAAAAGGAACGAGAAATATGTTGAATAGTGTATTTCTAATGCTGGTGGCCGTGCTTTTGCCTGGTGTTTCTAGCAAGTACCAGCTTATGAGGAATTATACATGGACTTACCAGTATACCTTGATTATGAATGTAGACAAAAGACCAGTGAAGAAGTCTGAGAAAAGACTGATAAGTACACAAATTTCGTGTGGAAACGGTGGATGTAGGAGAATAGCTTTTAAGGATTCAAGCATAGCTTTATCTTGGAAAGAAACTGGGCCTATAGATACATTGAAGTGGAGTATCAAGGGTGACACCTTGACGTTGTTCACGCATTTTGATCACATTGAGTTTATGCGGAAGAATACGTATGAGAAGTTTATAGTGCGAGTGAATAAGGAAAAACAAAAGGGGGAGCTGGTGTCATTTGAATGCCCGAATATTTCATATAATTTTGCCTTAGAGCCAACTGATGTACGGACACAAGCGAAATAGAAGGAGAAAGCCTACACGGAGGCACCCGCCTAGTGGCCAACGAAATCGTTGCCCACACCCTGAAAAAGAGGTTAAACCCAATGCCTTCAAAAAAAAGATTAAACACTTACAAATGAAACATCAATGATATGAAAGCAAAAGTTATCGCATTTCTCCTTTCATTCTATCTGCCATGCTTTGGGCAGGTGGCGATTGATAATGATTGTGGTTTTCGCAGTTGTAGAATATTCGGGCGAGTGGTGTTGACAGTTTTGGGGCAAAATACTGTACGAGAAATGCTAGAACAAAATCAACGCTTGACTTTATGGCTAAATATAGACAGCTTAGGATATGTACTAAGTGTTAAAAAGGCTGGTGGGGAAATGCCCCAACCACAACACGAGGAGGCGGTAAGTAAACTTAAAAGCTACTTTCAACAAAATGTGGTACGGATGCCTATTTGCTATGCTCTAGAAGATATTGACCGTACGTATGAAGAACAGCTGAAACTTGCAATTGAGAGTTTTCGTGAAAGTGGACTAAGAACAATCCTTGTGTCTTTCCCAGGTGAACTGCCGTTGCGCTACAAGATAGCTAAGAATTCTGGTTATAAAGGTTCAATGCTCGACTATTTGTTGCTGAAACTAAACGAGCAGGAAATTAATCACCATAAGGAAAAGGAAAGATGAAACCCAGGATGATTTTACTTGTTATGTTCCTTTCTTGCGCATTCATCTGTGTAGGAGGCAAGCGGAACAAGATTTTCGACGAAATGAGTAAAAGGGGTATAGACTCTATCTCTGTATGTTACTACTTTTCCCCATTAACGCACAGCAACTTTTATATCACTGTTTATAGGGATAGGGCAAGTTATGTGTTAGACTCGTTAACTCGTGGTCCAGGAACGGAAGATTATCGCGACGTTAATTACCCTGCTAGGTTGAATGGAGCATCACAAAATTACATCTTGACTATGATCGATAGGTTCTATGTGTCGAAAACTGCAAAGATATTCGTAATTCGTAAGAAAGTTGTAATTTGTCCCGAAGAAGATGGTGCTATATTGGACGTACGAATTTATTATAAGAGTGGCAGGACGAAGAAAAACCTAATTTACTTAGGTAGCGTTTACAATGTAAAACCCTCGGTTGTTGCAGGTGAAACCCATCTGTATACGCGTGCGTTTCGGCAGTTCGTGCAGTTTTTGATATATGTAACAGCAGAACAAGGACCTTATAGCTTCATGTATGACAGGTATATTCGTAGAAAGAATGGCATGCAAAAAGATGATGAGATTTTTGAATTTATTGATTTAGAATGATGTCAAACGGCGAATTATCCCAAATTTAAAAGACATATTTGAAGATGAGATGCATGGGTATGAAAGGAGATATTAAGGTGATGCCGGGATGTTTTATCGGCTTAGTTTTACTTGCTTTACTTGTTGTTGCTTGTAAAGAAACGGATGGTAGCAGGGAGTATTACCCACAGTTACCCGTAACCTCCTATGCGCTTAAGACCAACGGAGACACGTTGAATGTTGTGGAAACGGATGCCAAAGGGGGAAATGGACGTGTGTGGAAACTGTATCTTAAAGGTGATGAATACTATATGGAGTGGCTTGGCGTGGAGATGCTGATGATGTCTACCCATCAATTAACCGATTCCTTATATGCAAACTCGACGAAGTATCAGCAGTATCGCGTGTGTATAGAGCGTATGAACGACTCGCTTTTTGCCTGTTCGTTCTATCAAGACATACCCACAAAATGGCTTTTGCTTAGAATGTATTATGACAAGGACTATAAGCTTACCGCTATACAACGAGAAGAGGCTTTTGTTGATTATGAATGTGAGCGTTGAATTTAAAGTTTGGTTTCTGAAGAGTTTTACCATTACAGCTATGCGTTCAAGCCAGTGTGTAGAAACGATTACGGCACTGGTAAATGCCATACAACGAATGATTTGAAAGTTTAACAACCGAGAAATATGGAAAGGAAAGGTTTGATAAAGCTATTGATGGCTATTGCCATGATTGTCGTTGTGCTTGTTTCTTTTATGGGATACATGAAAAAAGGTGATGAGCTGAAATTCCACTTTTCTCCTGGAATTAAATCATACACATTGAAAAGGCAGGGAGATACGTTGAAGATTATAGAGAACAATGGTGAACAAACACGCAACAACGTGTTTGTTATGTATCGTAAGGGCAACGATTTCTATTCGCTCTTGCTTGGCCGCGAACGGCTGGTTATGTCTAACAGATTAACGCTCGACACCATATATAAGGACTCTCTCGTGGGTGCGGAAGTGGCTCTTGCGGTAAAGCAAGAAAAAGATTCACTTCGTTCCTCTTTTATTTTTGTGTCGGGTGAATGCAATTTTCCTCGGATAAAGCTGTTTTATGATAAAGAATACAACATAAGGAAAATACAAAGCTACGAACTCCTTTTAAACTATGCGCCAGATTAGGGCCTCATGCCGTTCAACAGGGTGGAATGTCTTGTTATTGTCTGGGGCAACGTTCGCGAGGTGGTTTCGGAGAAGGGCGAAGCAGGTAAACGCCTACTATCCTTTTGGCACGCCCCTCCATGCCCTTGGCACCAACGAATATCGACAGTAGGGTGCCTGTATGAAGAAAACGTTTGAAGATGCAAGAGATGATTATGAGAAAAATTATTAGCTTAAAACAGTGGGCGCTTTTCACTTTAAGCGCTCTGTCCTTGTTTGTCCTTATCTCTTGTAAGATGAGAACAAACAGTAAGGAATTTTACCCCTCTTGGGGAATAAAGTCGTACGTGGTAAAAATGAAGATGGACACAATTGAGATAACAGAGAATAACTTTGCTGAGAAACTCAGTTGTGTAATGACTCTTTATCGTAAGGGAGGTGATTACTTCACGAACCATGTTGGCCAAGAAGAACTTGTTATGTCTAATCACCAAGTTATTGATACGGCGTATGTATATCGAAAGAATTATCATGTCCGCAGAGTGCGTATTGAGCGGGTGAACGACACGCTCTTTTCTACTTCAATCTATACTAAGATTATTTTGGAACGGCTTACATTAAAATTGTTGTACGATAAGGATTATAAAATAAAGAAGATACAAACGTACACCGTAATAAAAGACTATTCCCCTCAATCTCCGTGAAAGGGAGAATGGGTTTATAAAGGCAATTTGCGCTGAAGTAATGTGGCGTTTGTGGGCATGGATATGATGATAAAGCCGCATGGCTTGGTAAGAAATAGAGTGGTGAACCAATGTGTTTATAGAATACATGTAATGAGAAAAAGATTTTTTATATTTATATTGGCATCTGTTATCGCCGCTGTAGTCGTTCTCTTCTTCATCATCAGGAATGTAGAGAAAGACGATGGCGTTACGTATTGTTTATCCACGGGTGTAAAGTCTTACACGTTGAAGACGTTGGGAGATACGCTTCAAATTATAGAGAACAATTTAGACAATACGCTTGGCTATTCGATGACCATGTATCGTAAAGGCAATGGTTATTATGCAAAGTTGCTTGGGAAGGAACGATTGGTTATGTCTTTGTCTGACACAGTGTGCAGGGCTAAACCTAACTCAGGGGACATCACTGTTCTGGTACATCAAGAGACTGATACGACATTCTCTTCTATTATCACCAACTCGCAATCAGGCAAGGATCCCCGAATAATGTTGCGATATGATTGCAAATACCGTATTTTATCGATTGGAAAACTTATGCTCGACGAAAGCTTTACGCCCCAATAAAAGGCATAACCAGTTGTTGGTTTAGGCTAAAAACTCACAGCAGTTGCTTGTTAAGAGATAAAGAAGAGAATGGATAGGATGCAAGGGTGCCGTTTGTCGTTACCACTGCCTGTCGTTTTGTGAGCAAGAGCTGTGCTTAACGGTGGCAAGAAATAAAGAGTAGGAGCTATGGATGAAAATTTAAACATATATACGAAATGCAAAATATCTCGATATATAATGAGGAACTTTTAAGTAAAGTTTTTAATAGGAAAACGAGGAAGGGCATAGTGCGGATTTCATACGATTTGGATTGGTTGCCGTTAAATCGTAAAATTGATTTTACTGTCAACAGGTTATGTAGCTATCGTTTTCATAAAGCACGGCTAACTTTGCACTTTTGGGAGCGAAACGAAGTGTTAGAGCGGATGCTTAAAGAATGTGCCGTAGATGACTATGAAATGACAAGAGCATACAAACCTATGCGGATGAGACCAGGTGTTGTTCATATTAATTTCGTCAACGAGTTTAATACGAGGTTTTTAAAAGTTCTTATAACCAAGCATTATGGCTTTGAGAATGCACGCCCCGATACATTAAACGTAACGCCTTCTGTTGCTATGGATACAGATAAGGAGCTTATTGCAATTAAGTTGTATGACGATAGGGGCTTTTATGAGTATGTTATCGAAAAGCGGTGAAAGGGTGGAAAGGTGAAAGATGGTTGTTTCTGCTGATAAAGGTTGGAGCTATTCTTTTTGATGGAAGACCTGTTCCTGATAGGGCAAAGCTGCATTAAGAGGTGTGGTATTTGGTTTTTCTTCTGTCCAAATTGCTAATGCCCAATTGGCGGTAATCGCCAAGTGCCTTGTTGTAATGCCCAAAATAAAGAGGGCCGATAATGCCATATCGACCCTCTTTGCATAGGTAAAGAAATCTGAAATAACTATTTCAGGGCTTTAAAAACGCTGCTCAGTGCCTTTTTGCAACACCAAGTGGCGTTGTGTGCAGCGGCTTACTGTTTGCGTTTAAACAGGAAAGCGTCGTTTCCGTAAAGCAGGTAGCTCTTGTAAGTTTTGTTTTCAAAAACCTTTGACGAGAATCTGCCCAATACGAAGGCGGGCTCCGTACCGAAATGTAAGAATGTTCCCTCCAATGAACTGACTTTGGCGGGTAGCTCTGCACTGTAACCGAACTGACCAGAAATGGTGACGTTGGGGCTTACAGACAATTGTCCGTCCATCGGACCTACAATAGTGGCAACATAATCGTTGTCAGCCATGCCCGCATATTGCCCGCCGGCAATAGACAGCGTGCCCTCCTTGGCCGAGAAAGTAACGGGGAATGCAAAGGGGTTGGCCGTGAAGGTGAGCATCAGTTTCTTGTCTTCCTTGTGCAACTTCACCGCGTAAACGCGTTTAACGGGCTTGCGGTTCTCGTCTGTTTCGGTAAGTTGCAGATAATACTCGCCTAGCACATCGCGGTCTAGGTCTATTTGCATAACGCTGATGGTGTCTTTACCCATCGTGGTTTCAACTACAAATTGGCCCGTGCGCACGTGTCCTTCGTTGTTCTCGGTGGTGATGATGGTTACCTCGTTGTTCTGATAAGTTGTCGTTAACCAGCTGTCTAGCGATTTTATCTTGATGTCGAACGTGCTTTTAACCTTATATGTAAGGGTGTCGGCTTTGTCGCCCAAGACGAGCTGTTCGGGCAAGTCGATTTGCGTAACGGGGCCTTGCTGGTCGATGGCAACGATGGTTGAGTCGCCGTCGGCCGATTTAATGACCACCGTTGTGTGTCTCGACTGCATTTCTTTGTTCACATCGGCCGTCACAGTTACAAGTTTTCCCTTTGCTTCTGCCTTAATCCAAGGTGCTTGCGCATAGGCTTTCGTGGCGTCTACGTTCACAAGGATGCTGTCTGTGCCGCCCAATGCGTCGAAAGATGTGTTTGCCGACACCACTTTCAGCGTGTGCTGACTTACCTCGTTGGTTATGTCGTCGTTGCCACAGGCTGCCAATAGGCAGACAAGGGCACAGGCAATTATCGTGGTGAATTTAACTTTCTTCATTTTCATTTGTCCTTAGTCGTTATTAATCTTGGTCATACCCTTAATCATTAATATCTGGGCACTGCCGTTTACCAGTACGGTGGTCGACTCTCCCACTTTCTTCGAGCCGTTATATTCGATGATAATCATCGAGTCGAGGTTGAGGTAGCCCGCAAGAGTGGATGTGAAGGTGAGGAAGACGCCTGGCTTGTTGAAGTCTTTGTTTACTACAAAGCCCAGAAATGCGTACCTGAATATCTGGCCCGTATCTCCGGCATCCCACGAGCACATCCAGTGTTCGTGCTTGTTTGGGTCGGTGTATATCTTTTCCGGGCTCCATGTTAACGTTCCAGTTTTCTTGTCGTAGACGAACGTGAGCTTGAAGTCGGGCGACAAACCTTCTAGCCAATAGGTTTTTTCGTCGCCTGCGGGAACCATCCTTACCTTTACCGATGCTTTCTTGTATTCAAAGTTATACGTGCCCGCATAGTCGGCATATCGCATATAGTCGGTGGTAAACACCATGTCGCCAGTGCCTGCGTCGCTGCCCGTGAAGGCGAGTTTGTCGATGTCGTAAGCGAAGTGTTGCACCTGCTTTCCGCCAACCGTTACAGGGGCTTGCAGTTCAATGCCGTTTTCGGTGTAGCAGAAGGGTACGTAAACCACGCTATCTTTGAAGGTGAACTTGGCACGTCTGGCCGAGGAGAGGTACAGCTTGGTGGTGTCGTTGCCTGCAATGTACTTATAGTTAAACTTAACATTGTCGGCCACATCTTTCATTTTCCCGATGTGTTCCTTCCAGTTTACGTTGTCGTTCAGGCGCGTCATCACCATCTTGTTGTGGAACTTCTTGCCCTCGACAAAGATGGAGTCGTTGGTTACGCGCTGAATGATGAACTCGTAGTCTTGTCCCTTTCCGTCATCGTCTCTTAGTGAGGGGTTAGACAGGCTGTGGAAAATCTCGTTGTACGTGTTGACGGTGAGCACTGGCCCCATGTCTTTCTTGATGTCGTAACTCGATGTTGAGGCTTTGTCGGCATCGGTCAGTTCGCTTGCAACTGTTACTTTTCCGTCCTTGAACTTCATCAGATATGTGTATCCTCCGCCAGAGTAGCGCGGCTCGGTCCAAAGGTTGAGTTTCCATCCGTTGGGTGCCGACTCCAACACTTGCTTGTAATTCTCCACGGCTTTGTCGAGCCTTTGTGCGGCAGGCTCGTCAAACACCTCGTTATCGTCGTGCAGACACGCGGCGAGCAGCATTGTTGCCACAAGTGCCTGCATGCAAATCAATATCTTTTTCATAAGCTACGTTCCTTTTTTTTAGTTTAGTTGGTTCAAGTCCAGGTGGCCAATCTCCGATGCTCTGCGAAGCACAATGCTGCGCAATTCGTCGATGTCCAGTTTCCACGAGTCTCTCATGTACGCCCTAATCAAGTCTAGTTTGGCTTGTATGTAAGGCGCACCGGTAGTTCCTGCCGTGGTCATCATCTTTTTCCAGTCGGCAGGCGAAGTGGTTACATATACGGAAAGCATCTCTGCAAAGTCTTCAATGGGTTCGCTCATGGCGTAAGGCGTTACGAAACCCTTTTTGTTTGCTGCCGCTTTGCGTATGAGATACCAGTCGCCGCTTACGTAATTTCCCTCGGATATGTGTTGGAAATTCTCATCGTAGGGTATCTTCTGGTTCAAGATGTGCGTAAACTCGTGGTGCATGGTGTGGAAGTAGTACTCGTTGACGGTGGCATAATCGGTGAGCATCTTGTCGGTTAGGTCGTTCACCATGTAGAGTGTTATCACCAATCCGCCTTCGGCCGTGCCGAGAATCATCGTGCCTTGTCCGCTGTTGTATGCGGGCGAGCCAATCAGGTGGATAATTCGGGGCACGTTGGCCTTTACAAAGTTTGGCCCCACACATTCTGCATAGGCATCGAACCAGAGGTATTTGGCGATGATGGCCAGCTTGGCCGACTTGGCCGAATCGGCCGGAACGAGATGATATTTCATGTCGCTATATATGTCCTCCATCTTGTATTTCACGTCGATGTTGTAGGGATAGGTAAAGTTAGCGAGCAACCACTTGTCGAAATTGTCGCGATGTACGGTTTTTCCCCCAAAGATGCTGTCGCTCGATGGATTGTCTTCCGAGCAAGAATTGAAGCCCAACGACAATATTGCCGCCAAGGCAAATAAGCAAATCTTCTTCATATTCTACGCGTTTTTGTTTTACTTGTTTCTGGGATTTGCCGTAAGTCCGGCTGTTATAACGTCTTGTGGCAGCTGTATTGCACGGCGTAGGTCGTTTACCGTGAGCGAGTCTTTAACGTCTGTTACGCTGCTGCTTGCGTTCAGCGTGCGGCGGTAAATAACTATTCCGTAGCGTTTAACGTCTTGCAGTCGCCAGCCTTCGCCCAGGGTCATGATGCGCCTAAGGTGCAAGATGGCGTGCAGCAGCGGCTCTTGCGTGGTGGGCTCTATGCTGAAAGCGGTGTTGAATTTCTTTTTGGGCGTTGGTGCAGTTGGCGTGTAATAGCCTATTCCGTTGTAGAAACTCTTGATGCCTTCCAGCGTAACGCTCAGTGCGCCGCTCGAGTAGGTCTTCACTTCGGTGTTCAAATCTGCTGCTGCTGCATCGTAGTTGCCCAGCATGGCGTTGGCTTCGGCGCGCACAAGCAGGGTGAGGTCGGTTGTAAGCACGGCGTAGGCCGAGTGCGCATAACCTATGCCTGCCTGCACATCGGTGTATTCGAAGGCGTAAGGAATTTTATTGATGAAGTACTTAGACAGGCTGTTGTTGCTCCAAACGGTGTAGCCGAAATTGCTGCTGCGCCCCCACGGACCTTGCGATTGCAGGTCTTCTTTTTCTGAAATGAGCTGCCCATGCGCATACTTGTTGCCCATGCGGAAAGGGCCTAGGAGGGCACCTGCCTGCGAATGCACCGTCTGTAACAGCAGGTTGGCCTGGCTGGATACGTTCACATAAGCATTCGGGGCTATCTGTCCGTTTGCCGAAAGCGCGTTGAATGCCTTCCAGTCGCGTAGTTTTGTAGATGCGTCTGCGCCCAAAACGCGTGTGGCATAGGCCACGGCCTTGGCGTACTTTTGGTAATATAGGTTGAAAAGTGCCGCGAAGGCATAGGCCGCATTGCGGGTGAAGTGATACTTGGGGCGCGCATAGTTGTCGGTTACCAGTGGCAGTCCCTCTTCAATGTCGCGGTTTATCTGCTCGTAAAAGGCTGCCAGTGTGCCGCGTTCGTACTTGGTTCCAACCGTCGTTTCGGGGCGTGTGGGGTAGGGCAGTCCCAGGTTTTTGCTGGCCGTCGTTGGGTCGTAGGCCATGCAAAAGGTGTTGGCAAGGGTCAGTGCAGCGTATGCGCGGCACAGCAAAGCCTCGCCTTTCGAGGGCATCAGGTCGCTGTTGTTGCCCTGCTGTTCTATCGTTTGGAGGGCCGTGTTGGCCGTAGCCATGGCCGTGTACAGGCTGTTCCACAGTTCTTGCGGCGATTCAGACTCTTGTGTCTCGGTGATGTCGCTCCACGAGTAGGCTTGGTCGTAAAATCGGCCGTCGCTTCCCCAGCCCGTTACGTCGAACTCGTCGGCATTGTCCGAATACAGTTCTGCCAGATAGGCTGGGTTGTGGTCGGGGTAGGCCGAAACGAGATATTTCTGTATTTTCTCTTTGTTGTTCAGCTCCATGCGGTTGTCGGGCAGCTTGTCTAGAAACTTGTCGCACGAGGTGATGCCCAATGTTGTTGCGGCCAACAACAGATATATGTAGATGTTTCGCTTATTCATAACTTTTTCTTTTATTTGTTTATAAACCGAATTTGAGGGTCATTGTAAACTGGCGTGGTATGGGGGCGGCCACGCCTCCTGCGTTAACGAACTCTGGGTCTTGGCCGTTCAACTTCTTGTCTGCATAGATGAGGAACAGGTTTGTGGCTTGGAGTTTCAGCGAGAGGTTGGTGAAGGGCGTTGACCTAAGCATTGCTTTGGGGAAATCGTAGCCCAACGAAATCTCTTTCATGCGTACGAAGTCGCCTTTTGCCGTGCGGTTGCTCGTGTAGTTGTAGGCGTTGTAGGCTATGCTCAGGCTCCTGTTCGATGCATAGCTGCGGTAGGGCAGTATGGTAGGAACCGAGGTTGTTTCTTCGTCGCCGGCTTGCATCCAGCGGTTCTTAAACTCCTTGGTCATCGAGGTGAGGTCGTTGTATTGTGCGCTGAAGATGCGGTCTAGGCGCACATAGCTGCCGAACGAGTAGGTGAGGAATACGTTCAGTCGCCAGTTCTTCCACTTGATTTCGTTGCCTAACGACCCCGTTATCGTGGGTTCCGTCGGTCCTTCGTAAATCAGGTAGCCGTTGCTGTTGCGGTTTTGGAAGTCGAGGTCGGTCGAGGTAAGCTCGCCTTTCTCGTTGAGATAGGTGGGTATGCCCTTATCGGTTAGTCCTTGGAAGGGCATCGAGAAGATGGCGCGATGCGGATAACCCTCCATCGTAAAGCCGCTGCTTGCCTCGCCGTTCACAAGGTCGATGGTGCGGGCTTGACTCATTAGCGAGGTTACCTCTGTCGTTACGTGCGAAAATATCACGTTGGTAACCCACGTTAGGTTGTTGCTCTTGATGTTTGTCGTTTGCACCGAGAGCTCTTGGCCTTGCGACTTCATCGTAGCGGTGTTGGCATACCTAATCACTTGTCCGCCTACGCCCTGTGTGGCTATGGGACCGATGAGGTCGAAGTTGTTGCGCCAGAAGAGGTCGAACGTTACGTTGATGCGGTTGTTGAGGAAACCCAGTTCCGAACCGATGTTGAATTCGTGCTTCTTCTCGTACGTTAGTTGGGAGTTTTCCAACTCGCTGGTCATGATACCCGACTCCTTGTCGGTTCCCACAATCCTGTACGGCGTGTACGCTTTGAGTATCTGGGTGGAGTTGGTGTAGGTTGCCGGGCCTGGGTCGGCCGTAAGCGAATAAGAGGTGCGCACCATGGCATGCGTCAGTGCGTTGTTGAATGTTTTCTTAAACCACGGCTCTTCGCTGGCGTTCCAACTTCCCGACACGTTCCATGTGGGCAACCAACGTGCGCTTCGGCTCCTTCCTAGGCGGTTTGTTCCTTCGTAGCGGTAGGTGCCCGTAAGGTTGTAGCGTTGCTTATACGAGTAGGTGCCCGTGGCAAAGAAGGCCGCCGTGCGGTTGTGGGTGTTGTTGAGCGAGTAGTAAACGGCGTTGTCGTCTATGTTCTTCTTAAAGAACTGGTAAACGTAGAAGGGTATTTCGCCCCCATCGTACTGCATGCCGACGCCGTTGAAGTACGTGCGCCTGCGGTCTACGTTAGACACGTCGATGCCGCCCAGCACGTTCACGGCGTGCGTGTTGTCGAACGTGTGGTTGTAATTGGCCGTGGCGCGCACGTCCCAGCTCACCTTCTGCAAGTCGGTTTTTTGGTAGAAACCGCCGTAGGGCAGCACCGTTATCGGCAATGCGTAGGTGTTTGTGGGGTCCTTGTACAGGTAGTTGTTGGCATCGCGTATCAATGCGTTGTCCATAGCCCTGTAAGCTAGGGCTTGGTTGGCATACTCGGTAATCTTGTGCTCTTGTGTAGAGGTGTCGTATTGCACGGCGCCGATGATGGCCAATCGCAGGTCGTCGATGGGCTTGTAGGCCAGCTCGGCTTGGAATTTCGTGTTCAGCACGTTCATGTCTATCTTGTTGTTCTCCAGCTCGTTCAATATGTTGAAGGGGGCGTAGTTGGCATGATAGTACGTGTTGGGGTCCAATGCGCGCGACGTGTTCAATGCGTACGAGTAGGGGTTGATGTCGAAATCGCGCTTCACTTGTCCGTTTACTACGTCCACATCCTGCGCCAACGTGCCCGGCGCTTGCTGCTTGCGGTACGAAACCGAGGCCAGCAGCGTGAGCGAAAGGTTGTCGAGCAGGTGATGGGTGGCGTTTACGTTGGCCGTGTAACGCCTCACGGCAGAAGACTTGTACCAGCCTGGGTCGGCCATGAACGACATCGACACGTAATAGTTAGACTTGCCCGTGCCGCCGCTCAAACTTACCGAGTGGTTTTGCATGAGTGCGCTCGAGAATAGCTGCTTAAACCAGTTGGTGTTGCGCATTTCGGCACTGTACAAGTAAGCGTCGCGGGCCTCTTGGGTGTTCTCCAAGAAGAATTGGCCCGTCTTGGGGTTGTAGGTGTTAATCAGTTCGTACATCTTTCCGTACACGCCATAGTCGCTGCCGTTAAGCACGCTCGATAGGTTGAGCCAGCCCTTGTCTTGCATTTCCTGATAGATGCCCATCTGCTCTTGCGAGTTAAGGATGTTGAACTGGCTGTAAGACGGCACCAAACGCGAGGTGAACTCGCCCGTATAGTTAACGTGTGCCTGCCCCGAACGGCCTTTCTTGGTGGTAACGACGATAACGCCGCTCATGGCGCGCGCACCGTATATGGACGTTGCCGAGCCGTCTTTCAGTATCTGAAAGCTCTCGATGTCGTCTGAGTTGAGGCCGGCAATGGCCGAAGAGATAAGCGTTTCGGCATCTCCCGACGATAGTGCATCGGCACTAATGTCGGTAATGTCTTCCTGCACAACGCCGTCTACAACCCACAGCGGCTTAGAGTTTCCATAGATAGAGGTGGCTCCGCGCACATGTATCTTAGGTGCTGTGCCGAACGTTCCCGACACGTTTTGCACGCTCACGCCGGCCGAACGGCCTTCCAACGAGCGGCTAATGTCTGCCATGCCGCTTATCAAGGCATCGGTTGCCTTAATCTTGTCGGCCGCACCGGTAAACGTTCGGCGGTCCATGTTCGACACACCCGTCACCACAACCTCGTTCAAGGTTTCGTTGTTTGGCGACAGCGTTATTTTCATTGTGGGCTTGGGGCTTAGCGTTAGGGGGCGCATGCCGATGTAACTTGCAACAATTTTCTTGCCTTTTGGCACCGATAGGGTGAAGTTACCGTTTTGGTCTGTCACGGCACCTGTTTTCGAACCCTCCACAATGACGGACGCTCCAATGATGGGTTCGTTGTCTTCCGACGAGATAACTGTTCCGGAAACTTGTGTTTGCGCCATCGCTATCCCTGCGCTTAAGAATAGCGAGACTAGAAACATCATTAGTCTTTTTTCCATAAATTCTCTCAATTAATTAATAATTCATACAACAGTATATATAGCAATCTTAATAGTTAATGAACTGGAAGCAAACGATTGGTCTATTCCTTAATGCCGATGGTGGTGTTGTATGCAACGCTTTTTTGCTTTCTTAATCGTTTTTTCTTGTTGCAATGGGTGCTCAATCGCCGTCAGGTTGGCCTGTGTGATGGGGCGATGGCACCACTATGTCTGAATGCCTTTGTGTTGGCAAAAGTAACGAATTGTTGTTAAATCGCCAAATTTAATTACAAATTTATTGTGAATATGGGTTATTTTGTTTGTTTATGTTGTTTTTATGCTGTTTTCTGTTTGTGTTTGCATTCGTGTTTTGCATGTGGGTTGGCTGCTATGGTTGTTTGTTGGCGCTTGGGTTTGGTCGTGTTTTGCATGTAGGTTTATTTGTTCTCTTTTACCACTTTTAAAGGTTTCCCTTGCCGTTGCGCCAGGTGTCGCGCCTTATTGTGGCTTTGGGCAGTGCTTTGTGCCGATTGTTTGGTGGGCATGGTTGCGGCAAGGTTCTGCGGGGAATGGCTGTAAAGCGGCATTGGTAAGTAGTTAAGTTGTTCGCCGGCCAACTAAGATAGTATCCTTTACGCCCCTTGCTAAACGTTAATTTTGTTTCGTTTGTTTTACAAAACGGGTTCTTCGTGATGCCCCATTCTAGGGCCAGAACTCCGCTAAAAGCATGTTTTTAGCCGCCATTTGTGGTCTTACGCGCCCCATTTTCTGTCAAAACATGATGGTCCGAGCGGTGTTTTGCATCATTTTACCCTTCTAGATTGTCGCTCGCCTGCAAAAAATGTCGTCCAATTTTTCTGCATTTAGCACCAAAACGGTAGTCTTTTAAGTACCATTTTGCCCCTTTTTGCACGTTATTTCAGTCTGCCGAAAGGGTTTTATGCCCTTTTGTGTACTGCATATTATTGCAAAACGCCTGCTGTTTTGGTGCATTTTGCCCTGCGTTTTGGTGCATTTCGCATTGCGTTTTGGTGCATTTTGCATTGTGTTTTGGTGCATTTTGCATTGCGTTTTGGTGCATTTTACCCCAAATTATGCTGTAAAAGGCGTGCTGTGCTGCGTAGAACGTATATTTAAACAATGTTCAATGGTTATTTATCCACCTCTATACGCACCTTGTTTTGCCCCAAACAAGTTGGCGCAATACTCGCAAAAATGTGGGCGAACGGCGGAATGGCCAGAAAAATCGCAGCCATAATGTTAAATTCTATGCGTAAAACATTACATTCCCTTAGCGGTACTTTCGTCAACATAGCATAACTTCGCAGTGAGCAAACCTTGCCCGTGCCGCCCTTTAAAAAGCAAAATACGCCATAGGGAGTTTTGAAAATGGGCGTAACCCCATCCTTAAAAGATGGATTTTGCTGGGCATGTTGCAGATTTTTGGTGCATTGTTTCGTTTTTCTTGATTATAACAGCTACCTTTGTGCGAAGTTCATCTGCTTATGGCAAATGGCTGTTTCTGCGCCAAACAAAGGTTGCACCATCTGTTTTGCTTGCCAGCAGCGGGCATTTAGAAAGGGGCGTGCCATGATGGTTAGGCGGCGCAACGGCCAGTTTGGGCATCGGCAAATAAAGATGAAACGCTAATATGTGAAACCAATGGCAGGTGGTTGACACCTGCTTTATTAACAAAATGGAAAAGTTATGGGAATGATTGCAAACTATCAGTACATCAATGATGAGCAGCTAAACAGTTTGAAGAACTCGGACAGCAAAGAGAATGACGTGCTGGAAGAGGTGGAGGAAATGAACGAAGAAAGCGAAATGCTGTTGGATATAGACAAAATGTGGGATGTACTGCATTTTGTGCTTACCGGCGTAAGCAGTTGCGACCCCATTGAGAACAATCCTTTAAGCGAGGCCGTGGTTGGTGTACATCCGCTTGAAGGCCAAGACGGGTTTGTAGCCTATACGGAAAAGGAGCGGGTTGCGGAGATACTTGCGGCTTTGGAGGCTTTTGATATGGAGCAGGCAATGGCAACGTTCAGTATGGATGCGTGCAAAAAGGCCGAACTTTACCCCGATATTTGGGATTACGACGATGAAGAAGAGTTGGTGAAAGAAGAAATTAGCGATTACTTCCAAAACATGAAAGACTTTTATCGGGAAGTGTTGGAGGCAAATGGACATGTGATGGTTACGATTTACTAAACAATAACTCGACTACTATGGAAAAGAAGATGATGATTGGCGCAACTGAATTTACCTTCGATAAAAGGTGCGGTGAATATGTAGGAAAACTGCAAGTGTGGGGAAGAGAAACAGACGTTTTTCTTAATACAGAACATGCAGAGGGGGATGACATCGATAAGATTGTTACTGAAAAAATAAATTGGATAGAGCGTAACAAAGAAAAGATAATGGAGGCGTTTATGGAGGCAAACGACCATTATGTAGATGTTGTAAATGAGATGATAGACTGTGGCGACTTTAAGGCAGATGGGCCAATATCGGCAGACGATTTTGTGAATGCGCTGTTTGTAGACAATGTTACTATCTGGGTTAAGGGCGTGGACACGGACTTTGCCCTCGATTTAGATGCTGAACCCGACTATTTGCTTGGGCATTTGGCCTTTATGGAGATTGATAGCCAGTATCATGTTGAGTTTGGCGGGCTTAACGGCTAATCTTTTTCTTGTAAGTTTATTATTCCTCATAATGTAAATACGCAATGCAATGGACGATTTAAGAACGCTTTGGGAGAGGTATAGCGACCTCGATGTGGAGTCTAAGCTTGCCAGCATATCCGATGATATATGGAAATTAGGCCCAATTGAAAAGATTAAGGACGAGGTAAGTGCCGAAGTCTTTACTTTTCATGTGGCAGTAAATATGATAGGTAATTGGAAAGGCGATGGCTGGGATTTTATCTTTTATGAAGGAAGGGCGTTACTTCCCTATATTCCTGATACGTTGAGCAAGTTAGGACTGGTGGAAATTAAAGATGCTTTTGAGCAAACGCTATCCGTATTCCCCGATTTTGCAAGCGATTGCAACGAGGAAGTTTATACGGATGTGATGAACTTCTTGATTAATCCGCGATTTAAAGTGGCCGACGAAAGGCTGAATGCTATCTCTAAGGAGGAACGGACGGCGTTGAGCGAGGCATATCATAAAGGTGTACAAAGGTTAGACGACCTTTCTGAAAAGCTGTGGGGCTACAGAGCAGAAGAAGATGGTTGGAAAAGCGTTTTGCTCAATTTGCAATTAAGCGGGTTGGGAAAGACCTTCTGATCGACATGGAAAACAAAGCGCAGTAGTACAAGTGGCAAAACAACAAAAAAATAATCTAGCAAATAACCTGGCATCTGTTGTATGAATATCAAAATATTAAGTTTCTTGGAGAACCATACAAGTACATGCTTTTGTTGAATTTTTGGAAAACAGACTTAAAAAAAAGAAGAGCTGATATTTGGTTGAGATAAATTAATTCTTTAAATTTGCGGTTGAGATGTCAGCCCCATTTTTTTACATTCATCTGTAACACTGCAATAGGGTTTACATCTTGAGACCTCACTCATCAAAGGCGGTACCGAATAAACAAATTGTAAACAACTAACAATTAAAAAATGAAAAAAAATTATTGCAACTGCATTATTCGCAATGGTTTGTTTGGCATCTAATGCCAAAAGAGTAGACATTACTGTTCATACATCTTGTGGAATAAGCTACAAAATAACTGAAATAGGTGATACAGTAACAGCCCAAGACCTTGCAGCCTATGCACGAACGCTCGATTGGATTTTCTGTGGGTAGTTTTAAACCTCTTTATTAAAACGCCGTTCCGCATCAACATATGCGGGACGGCATTCAATTATCATTCTCAACATGCGTAAATCGATCGTAATCCTCATTTTGTCAATCATGTCTTTGGCCGCAATCTACGCAGAAGAGACACGTACTTTCGAATCGGAAGTAAGCTATCTTGCAACGTGCATCAAAGACACAGTTACGAATAAGGTGCTGACAGACACGTTCAAATTGCGGTTTGATGGCAACAAGGCATTATTCTATAATGTGGAAACGTTTGCAGAAGACTCATTAAAACATAATGACCTTACAGCATGGCAAAAGGCAATAGGCAGTGCTTTAACAAGAAAGCAACGGGCAGATAAAGCTAACAGCTCATATTATATATTGGCTGACCTCCAACAGAAAACGTATGTTTTCAAAGACCGGATTGGAACGAACAGCTTTTCTTATACGGATAGTTTGCCGGCATTTAACTGGCAACTTAAATCCGAATATAAAGACATTGCAGGGCACAGATGTGCGAAAGCTATTGGTAAATACATGGGACGGACGTATGAGGCATGGTATGCCACAGACATACCAACACATGTTGGTCCATGGAAATTTTACGGTTTGCCCGGCTTGGTGATGTCTGTTTACGACACACAACATCAATATAGCTTTACTTTTATCGACATGCAGCCATGCCACGGAGACATTGTTCTTTTCCCCAGCAAATCTTTTAAGACAACAAAAGAGAAGTTTCTTAAAGAGTATGCCGTATATCAAAATGACCCTATAGCATATTATAATGACCACGCAATAATAAAAATAAGTTTCGGTAAAGCCGGCAACGACTTTGAAAAAGAAATAAAAAACGACAACAGGCATCGTCCCATGGAAATCTTAAAATAACACATCGATGAAAGTAACACTAACTATAATATTGTGTCTGGCATGTCTCCTACAAAGTAGGGCTGCCGACAATAAAGCTAATATAGAGTGCATATACCGCCTTACCTATCAGGTTGACACCCTTACAAAACGCAGCGTCAATGCCATGATGGTGCTTAGACACAATGAAAACGGCTCTCTTTTCTATTCGCAAGCAAACTTCGAGAAAGACTCCCTGGAACGTAATGCAAATGGAATTGAAGAGCTAAGAGCCATTAACGACAGCATCAAAGCTAGGTATGGTAAGATAACGGTTTCTTATTACGTGCTAAAAGATTTTGAAAAGAATCAACTTGACTTTATGGGAACCCTCCTAAACAGCAACAAGTATACAGAGCCCTTACCCGTTTTTAATTGGCAAATGTCGGAAGACAAAAAGACAATAGGTGAACACCAATGCCAAAAGGCGACATGTACATTTGGCGGAAGAACCTATGAGGCATGGTTCGCACCAGACATCCCCATAAACGACGGACCATGGAAGTTTTACGGTTTGCCAGGACTGATACTTGAAGTGTACGACAAACAGCACCATTACGAATTTCAATTTTTGGGCATGCGCCCTTGTGCAGGCAAGATAGAAATACCCGTTGTAGACTATACCAAAACCACAAAGAAAGAATATCTGCGGATAAAGCAAATGTCTATCGACGACCCCGAATCGGTCTTGCAACTGTGGGAAGCAAAACTTGGAATTAAAGCAACACGCCCACGTGCTCCGAAACTGCGGTCGTGTGCAACGATGGAGCGTGTCGAATCCATGTCGAAGTAACAAGTCTGGCGGCCGTCCATCAGCCTTCCACTCTGTCGAACTGTAGGAGGGTATCGGCTTTTCCCCATAAAAAGAGATGCAGGTACAACATGAAGACCTTGTATTTTCTGCTAGTATTAGCCGCCATTTCGGCCTTGCCAGTCTACGCACAAGAAAATGTTGTGCGCGGATTGGTGGTGGAAATGGGTAGCGGAACGCCTGTTAGGGGAGCCGTTGTGACCATTCGCAATGCCAAAGACATCATTATCTATAACACGCAAACATCGGCTAAGGGCGAGTTTAGCCTAACCATGAAACACGAAAACAGGGCCGAAACAAGGCTGGTGGTGAGCAGCATGGCACATAAAACGGCACAATGTGCCCTTACCGATCAAACTTTTTATCGCATAGAACTGGACCCGAAAGCCTTTGAGATAAAGGACGTGTATGTGAAACCCGACAAGATAACCCATCGTAACGACACAACGAGCTATTTGGTATCAGCCTTCGCCACACAGAAAGACCGCACCATCGGCGACGTTCTGCGAAAGTTGCCGGGCATCGATGTGAGCAAAGAGGGAACGGTTTCGTACAACGGAAAGACGATAGACCAGTTTCTTATCGAGGGTGTTGACCTCTTCGACGGACAATATAACATCGCCACACGTAACATTTCGCATGATGTTATTTCGCGGGTGGACGTTGTGGAGAACTTCCAATCGAAGAAAACGCTACGGAAAAGCAAAGCTGAGGGTGGCATCGCACTTAACCTTGCCTTGAAAGATAAGGCAAAAGGGCGATGGAGCGGCAATGCAAGAGCTGCGACTGGACTACCAAAACTGTGGGAGGGTGAGTTCTTCGGCGCACGCCTCTCGGCTGTTAACCAAACTTCTTTAACGGGCAAGAGCAACAACACAGGCAAAGATATCATGAGCGAAAACAAGGTGCTGACGCTTGACGAGCTGTTAAGAAAGGTGTCGACCAATGCCCCCAACCCCTTTATTAGTTCCTCGCTAGACAGGCCTGGTGTACTTGACGAAAGCCGAACACGTTTTGGACGCACCCACATCGCCAACGTGGGAAACGTTCAAAAGATGTCGCAGACGGCCATTATGCGCACAAAGCTGTACTACTCTGACGACCGCAACACCAGCGAAAGGATACAAGGTCTATCGTATTTTCTGGCCGACACAACCTTGACGCGCACCACAACGGAACACGGCATCCTTAACAACAGGGAACTATCGGCTGCCATCTTGTTTAAGAACGATAAGGAACGGAGCTACTTTTCGAACGAAATTAAATACGCCTCTACATGGGAACGCAATCGCGCCATTACACATGGCGACTATAATAACCAGTGGGAAACGCGGTCGGACATGTATTCCATCGAGAACAACCTACAATGGATACGTGCCATTGGCAGACATCACGTTAAGCTAACATCCGTCAACCTGTACCGTTTTATGCCCGAACAGCTAGCGGTTATGAACGACAGCACCCTACAACAAGATGTGAAGCGGCGCCAGTTCTTATCGTCTACGCAGTTAAACCTTGTCTTCAACACGCGCCAATGGGCGTTAGAGCTGAACACGGAAGGGCGTATACAGAGCATGAACATGGAAAGCAACTATCGGACAACGCCACTTGACACGGGCTTTTACGAAAACGCCGACATCAATTACGTGGCCTTCATTGTCCAGCCCACCATCACCTATAAGCACAGAGGGATTCGCGGAACACTGCAAATGCCGCTAAACACCTATCGTTATTTTGGCACGTCTGTGGCAAACAAGCTGTTTTTCTCGCCCAACCTAAACATTAACTGGGAGATTAACTCTCACTGGACCATTGGGGCAAAGCTGTCGTTGAACAGGCAAGAACCCGCAGTTAACGATAGTCACACGATGCCTATACTGGTAGATTACCGCACGTTTGAGATGTCGCCCATCAACTTCTATGGGTCACGAAGCTGGAACGAGATGGCGTTTGTCTCGTACACAGACTACGCCCACGGTCTTTTCGTACGCGCCAGTATGGGGTATGACACACGTTACAACACTCTTGCGCGCACCAAAAGCGTAGATAGGCGCGGTATGGCGTACTATTCTACGGTTGAAAACGACAACCACGCGCACGGAATAACGGCACTCGTCACTGTAAGCCAGCGTTTGGAATGGATTAAAGGCACATTCAACGCGCGGTGCCTGTTATCCCAAAATGCCAGCAGCATGTATCAAAATGGCATCAATACCGAGTTTAACACGGGCTCGTTACAAACGTCGGTCAGCCTCAACAGCAACGTTTGGGCATGGCTAGACCTAGCTTATCGGGCGCAGTACAACATTCATGCGCTTGAATTTAGCGCAATGAAGAGTCGCACCAAGTTGCTGACGCAGGAATTGGAACTAACATGGATGCCGACAAATGCCTTAAACTTCTCGCTCTCGGCCGAACACTACGCCAACTATTTTAATGACAACACACACAAATATACGTTTTTTGCCGACTTCAATTGTCTGTATAAGTATCGCAAAACCGATTTTACGCTGCACTTGAACAACATCCTAAACCAGCGTTTTTACAATAATGCGACATATAACAACCTGAGCAGCATCTACAATCAGTATGGGATACGCGGCCGAACACTAATTGTTGGGGTGAAAATGTTTTTCTAGTTCATGAGAATTTGTTGCTGTTCGCTAAAAGTTTTGAAACAGCAAATTTGGTGTTCGGATTGTCGATGAAAGGGAAACTAGTTTCATCTCATCAAAATCAGGTTCCTTTCTGTTCTTCACAAAAGTGTTTTTAGCGGACAGCCAATATATAACGGCGAATGGAAGCGATGAAACCAACAGAAGAACTTACGAGCTAAGGTATTCAAAAACTTGAAGGATGTATTTTTACAACATTTCGTGTTTTTATTTCTCTCATTTTAGCGGACAGCCGATGAATGACAGGCTGAAAGGGTACATGCTTTTCGAAAAAAGAAATCCGCAACGCCTATTGATGGGCATTGCGGATAGGGAAATGGTGCCGACTTGGAGTTTAGCAGACAGCTATATGCTCAACAATCAAACAAGATTTGTACAGGTTCTAACGACCTATTTGGGTTAAATGTTGATGTGGATCGTTTTGCTAATAGCTTGATGTGGCATTTGATAGGTCTGAGGCTTAATAGCCCCTCGCAAACTCACCCCCTACTTACTGCACCACTACTTTCTTTCCATTACGAATGTAAATGCCTTTTTGGGGCTTGGAATTGAACTTGATGCCTTGCATGTTAAACCAGGTGTTGTTTTCGTTGTCCACATCGTTAGCCACTTTCTCTATCCCCGTAGTCTCTTCTCCCTCGAACACAAGTTTGAGATTTGCGCCAACAAGCATGTCGGACAAATGCAAGAAGGCATGGAAGGGCGTAAGTTTAGCCTCATCTGTTGCTTGCACAAACGTGGCGTTACCCTTGTTGCCCTCTGCATTAAGGGTGTAAGCAGCCCCGTTTAGCTGTTGCGCGGCGGCTAATGCCTTAACGAAATCGGCCTTGTATACGCCAAACAAGCCGTCCTTCGTCGGCGTGTTTGTGCTGGTTTGTGGGTTCACCACCACATTTTCTGCCCATATCTCCGTGCCGTCAGACACATATATATAAGGAGTATTGGCCTGTAACTCGTCTTTTTTGGCAAACTTTAGGGTGGTGTTGGCGCCTGCTTGCTTGTCCATGCCGTCGAAAGCAAAGGCCTTTCCGCGCGGTTTGGCGGCAAAAGGCAAAACAAGCGTCTCTTTCTTTTTGTTCTTAAAAGACGAACGGAAGAAGGTTGCATGCTTGGTCTCAAAGCTATAAGGTAGGCGATAGGCGAGGTTTCCTTGCAGAGCTAATGCGTCGAAGTTCTCGTCGAGCTGCATCTTGTAAAGGCTTGTGTGGCGTTTCCCCTCCTTATTTGTCAGCACGGTGTTGGCGGCGCGATGCTCTTGTGTCTGTGTCTTGGGTGCATACACGATGGTGAATTCGGGAAGTCCGTTTAAAAGCGCGTCGCTTTCGGCTTTACTTAGTGGACTCATGGCCGACAAGTCGAGCGAAACCAAAGCCTTGCATTGTGCAAAGGCGTTTGTCGATTGAGCGGGTTCGATGCTAGCAGGTAAGACAATATGGTGTAGTTTAACGATGTCGTTGCCGGTAAAGAAGTTGGCATCTATGCCGTTGATGCGGTATTCGGGCTTCCATTTACCGGCGAACGTGGGGTTGTGCACGGCCGCTTTCAAGTCTTTAAATTCGCTTGTCCAATCCTTTTTGTCGTTCCTTTTGTAGGCCGAGGCCGTGAATATGCCCGGATATTGGCCAGCTTGTACAATCCGATAGGTGAGGTTGTCGGCAACGAACTCGTCTTGTGGTACCATTGCGCTGATGGGAAGTAGCCCATTGCAGAAACTTTCTTGGCCATAGCTTTTGGGCTTTGTTGCATACCAATGGCTAGCGGCGTTCACGCCCTTGTTGTGTACCGATGGCACTGCGTTGCCGTCGAACATGTAGAAGTCGCACGAGCCTGTTCCGCGAAAAGCATCTTCTTCAATATTTTTCAGCGTAGGGGGCAGTATCGCCATTTGCAGCTTGCAGCCATCGAATGCGGCGATGGGGATGGCGGCTACCTTTATCGGAAGTAGCAGCTTACTGTCTGCGAATTGGTTTCCGGCGAAAGCCTCTTGTCCAATCGAGGCCAGATTTTCAGGCAATTGGGCATGCCTAAGCTGGCTGCAACCCGCGAATGCACCTCTGCCAATGGCGGTTAGCGATGCGGGATAGCCGATGGTTTGCAGGGCGTTGCAGCCCGAAAAAGCATTCTCTCCAATCTCCTTGATGCCCTCTTCTAGGGTCACTGCGGTTAGTTTGCTGCAAAGGCTAAATGCAAAGTTAGCCACTTTCGCCACCTTATACCTGCGTTTGTCGGCAGGGTTTACGATGTTGGCAGGCACAACGAGCTTGCCTTCCGAATACTGACTGATGGCGGCATTCTTGCCATTGCCAACCACTACAACGTCTGTGCCCGTTACGTTAAACCACATCGGCACGTCTTTCCCGTTGAGTTTGGCCGTTCCCTTGATGTTCGTGTCCTTGCCTAACCCATCGGCCGAAAGCTGTGTACAGATGGCAAGCAGCAGTAATATGATATATTTTCTCATGTCTTTTTTCTGTGTTGATGATTGTAAATGGTGTGTGTGCTAATTGCCATTAGGGGTTAAATTTGTTCCACGTTTCTTCTCCTCCTGCTATGGCATCTACGCCCTTTTCCTCGTAACTCTTACCCCAGAATGAGAAAAAGAACGTCGACCCGTTATCCACATGGCTGCCCTTTGATAGGTAAGTGTATTTAATAATGTTGGGGTTGGCATCTGTCCGCATCTTCTGGTATGCGCTTTCGGCATTGCCGATGGGCACAACCTCGTCTACACGCGAGTGGAAAAGGTAGATGGGGTACTTGGGTTTCCAACCCTCGGTAAGGTCGTTAACGGTGATGGCCGTGTACAAGTCGTCGAACTTGGGGGTCTTCTCGGTTGGTTCGCCCTTCATTTTCTTGCTCATAAAGTCGAATGCATCGGGGTTGAATATCTCAGACACCTTTATATATTCTCCTTTATCGTCTTTCTCGAAGGTGTATATCGATTTTAACTTTTTCTGTATTTCGTCGGTGGCTATCTCCTTTTTCTCAATCCATTCAACGATGCCCGTATTGAGAAAGCGTTCGTTGAAGTAGTCGCTCAGGGCGTGTCGGCGCATGTAAGGGTTATAGTCTAGCATGCCCTTGATGATAAGGGGCAGTGCAACGGGCATGTAAACCTTGTCTTCGGTGATGTAAGTTCGCAGCGTAGCGAAGGGGTCGTAAGGGCCATCACCGCAAACCGAGCCGCCCAAATGTAGGTCGGTGTCGAGGAAGTTGGTTTCCATAAACTTCTGGCAAGCCATAGCAACCGACCCGCCTTGCGAGTAGCCCACGCATATTGTTTTCCAATTATCCCTTATCTTGGCTCGGTTTTTCTTGCTGGTTTTGTACAGTTCGATGCCATAGCGCAATGCGTCTACACTCTGTCTGGCTGTAATTTCTTGGGCCAGATAGGGGTGAGCCTCGTTTCGGGTGATGCCATATCCTTGGTAATCGGGTAGAATTACTAGGCAGGTATAGGCCAGTTTGGATGGTGTTTTTTCTTGCGCATGCATGGTAAGCATGGCTACATCGCTTTTTATACTGCCTTTTGTGATGTATTCTGAAGGCGTACTTGCATTGTCGGTAATGGTGATGTGGCAGCCTAGAATGACGTTGTTGATGGTAGCTTTGTTGTTTTTGGGCATGGCAGCTAAGGCCGTAAGGGTAACAGGTTCGCCCTTAGCGTTGATGCTGGGGTAGGTGTAACGGTAATATTCGTAGCCGAACCAACTTTCGCCGTGGTCTTTATTGTCGTCGTCGAATCCGTTTCCGCGTGTTCGTGCCACGTCTTTGGGTAGTTCAACGTTTTTAATGCCACGCTCAATAATCTTCGCATCGGCGGCATTAACGCCCGTGTGGATGGTGGAAAAGTCGCGTTGTGCAGCAACCGACAAGCTAAAAATGAGCGTCACCGCCAAGCAGAGCCGCCTACAATGTTTGTTTACGTAAATACTGTTCATCTTTATTAGGTGTAACTGATTATGTTGATATCTATTATCCGTATGAGATACTAGAATATTTATCCTTAACAAGATAGTTGTAAGCACGACATAGGCAACTTAAATGCCATTTGTTTCATTAGGTTCTACAATCATCGTCCTACATTATATGCTTGCAAAGTTCCGAAAAAACATCGAAAAATGCAAATAAGTTGAAGGGAAATATGGGGTGGGGATGGTCGTGCCAGCGTGATGTTTTAAGGTTATAACGACGCTGGGTTTAATGTTATCTTTTTGTATTGGCATAGCGGAGCATATAGCAGAAAAGCATTGCCGTGGAACCAAGCAGGGCTAAGGCCATATCTTTTTGTGCATCCCACATGTCGCCTTGTTGTCCGTTATAACAGTCGGCCGCATCTTCCGTCATAACAATAGTAAGCAACCATTCAAACAGTTCGTATATCATGCTGCCCGTTTGTATCATCAGCCATGCCATAAAAACAGCGATGAGATGTTGTTGTTTAAACCTTTTCTTGCAGACGTAGACCAAGTAGGGGAACAGCAATATGCCGAAAGAAAAATGAACTAAGCGGTCATAATGATTACGAGGGTCCTGAAAGAAACCAGTATCAACCAACCCCAACGAAACAGCTAACTCTTTATATGGCACGTGCGAGTAGATATAGCGTGCGCCAATAACGTGCAGGATGGTAAAGCATGCAAGACCAACAAACGCCGACATGGGCATTGCTTTCTTAAACACATCGGTGATTAGCGGAATGAACAACAAAGCCGTTCCAATGTGTTGAAACAATTGCTCGTGGGGATAAATGGGGTTGACGCATGTTATTATCGTAGCAAATGCCACAAATAGAACAAGCGCAAGCTTTGTTTTGTCTATTGTCATGTCTCTGCGGTTTACCTGTTGTGTTGTCTTTCTCACGTTAGTCGGGGTAATAGAAATCTCGTTTTACATAAAGCATACCATTGGGCTTGATTAGCGCATATGATGTAATTCTTTTGGTTTTATCGAATGTAGTCTTAACGTTGTACGCTGCTAAGGTCTTGCCGTCTTCTGCCTTTGTCGTCATCTTCTTCACTGGCGAATTGGGCAATCTGCCCATATAGCCTGTTAGCAGATAGGCGTTTGACGAGGGGTGCATGAAAAGGTAATAAGCAGCACCGTCAAGCAATGCTGGCAGACCTGATTGCGGAATGGTTTGAGTCTTGTCGTATTCTATATGAGTGGGGAATGTTCTGCTGTAATATCCTCCTTCTGTGATGATGTCGGTAAGTAGATTGCCAACCCATTTAAATTTATATTGGTATGTGTCCGTGGCGTAGGTTATGGCTTTAATAAGCCTGTTCTTATCGTCGTACGTAAACAGATAGGGAGCCATAAAGCCGGTTGGATTCTCTCTAACGAGATCTCTGCTAATTATCCTATATGTATATGTTGTGTCCGTTTTCCCTTTATAGCGTTGCAAATGGCTTATCGTTTGTAGCGAGTCTGTGCCTTTTCTTTCCACAAAGAGCGGTCGACGGTTTACCATTATTGGCTCGCCCGCATTGTTAACGAAATAACAACTTGTGTCTTTCCACGCCGCTAACGTGTCATTGTATTGGCAATACGACACCATTGTAACCACGCGGTGCAGCTCTTGCCCTTTATGCATGGCTTTATCTTTCGGTTGGTTACAGCTTGCGATGAGGCAGATGCTCAGCAATAAATATATTTCTCGCGTCATATAATAGGTGATGTTGTTGGGTTTGGATGAGTGCAGGTGGAAAGCCTATCACCAAGCCACTTTCGCTTTTGTAGTTTGGCTTTCTTTAAAGTATTCGTCAAGATTGGCGTGCGACAGGGCCTTTTCGTCTAGAAAAGAAATGAATGTCCTGCCAGAGCTAGTAATGCCCGTAACAATTTTCATGTTGCCCTGTTTCCATTCTGCTCGTGGGAGAATGGCTCCTACATCGCATGCCAAGTTCCACCATTCGCCCAATGTGCGTACGTATTCGTCTTCTTTCAGTGGCGGCAAGAGGTTGAGCTTGACTTCTTTCGTTGGTGCTCCGTATTTTTTGGAAAGGTAAGCAGTCAAATCACACCCCGCTCATGTACGAAGTTCCTGGACAAAGATACGATAAAAACCTGAAATACTGCCCCATTTGTCTGTGGCAAAACGTGGTTATATTTCAGAAGGCAACTTGGCGGAAGTTGTTCCATACACTCTCTACAAGTTGAAAACTTGGCTGTAAATGGCAGATTAGTTCTGCGTTTGCATGATGCAGTATGTAAGTAGCATGCCCTGCAACCGCTCGCGCTGGAGGTCGCAAGCGTACATGTTCTCGGTGCCGTTGGCCACTCGTGCGTGTTTACGGAATACTTGTTTTGTCTAGTTTTAGCAATAAATTTAACATTGTGAGTGCCCTTTTTGTCCACCAACCGCTCACCTTGCCGCAAAAAATTGATTCTCGCGAAGGTTGGTTTTGATGGAAAAAGGGGTTGGCCTATGAATGCTGTAAAATGAATTTTTATTTAAAGAGACCGCCATTTGCACTAGATTTTGGGCTGTTTGCCCCTAAATACGCTGCGTTTTGCTGCTAAACACACTGCGTTTTGGTGCAAAATGCACTGCGTTTTGATGCTAAACGCAAGGTAAAATGGTGCAAAACACAAGGCAAAATGGTGCAAAACGCAAGACGAAATGGTGCAAAACGCAAGACGAAAAGCATAAGTATCCACAGCAATGGTATAAACAAAACCTTTTAGAACCATGAAACGCATAGCCGAAAAGGGCAAAATAGTCGCTAAAAAGTGGTTTTTTGGGGGCTAAAAGCGTGTAATTGGGCTTAGAAAATTACGAGCTGGCAACCAATCTAGAAAGGCTAAATGGTGCAAAATGCAGGTCTTTTTCTTAAAATTGAACATATTGGAAGGCGTGAAAACCAAGAAATAGGGGCGATTTACCTACTTTATGGCCTATATTTTCGCTAGAACGGCGTGGAAATTAGAGTAGTGTTGTAAAATAAAAAAGCGGCAATTTGAGCTTTTGAGTTGGTGGGTTTGTGAGTAGATGAGTTTTACGTAGATGAGTTTGTGAGTTTATAAGTTTTTGAGTTTGTGAATTGATGTATTCGCTAGTCGTTGGATTTTCGTGAGTTTATAAGCCAATGAGTACTTCGTATGTGAGAGGAGTGCCTGTCTTGTGTTGGCATTACAGAGATAACAGCCCCCTCTCAACTTATAGGAATATCAAAAGTCAAGACGGTTTCAGTGAAATAATGGCTTATGTCTTTCCACGCTGCTAACGTGTCAATATATTGGCAATACGACACCATTGCAACCAAACGATGCAGCTCTTGCCCTTTATACATGGCTTTATTTTTCGGTTGGTTACAGCTTATGATGAGGAAGATGCTCGGCAATAAATATATTTCTCGCGTTATAAGGTTATGTCGCTTGACTTGATTAGGTGTGTAGAAGGTAGATTACAAGTTTCTAGACAAACTGAAATACTTTCACCAAGATAATAAACGCCTCTTAAATTATAGGGACATTAAAAGTAAAGACGACTTCAATGTGTCGATAGCATTGAAGTCCCACAGTATGTGATAATTCCAGTGTTATTCTCCGTTGCGTTTTACAACTTATAGGAGCATTAGCTAAAACATAAAGCTAAAACTTCTTGTCTGGGAGGCATTGAACCGCTTAATCTCCTGAGAGAGGGACTTCTTTAACTGACCAACCATAAAATGCAAGAAAGGCAGGTTATCTTCTTCTTCGCGTGATAGCTGTAAGGCAGAAATATACGCCTCTCTATCTTCTTTGAATGTCTTAGTTGGAATAAGGTTGTAGCAAAACTGAATGTAATTCATCAGCAGGCGTGCGGCCCTTCCGTTACCATCTACCCACGGATGAATGGTTGCTAAGTTAAAGTGGGCATTGAAACTTAATTCGTATTGTTCGCGGAATGTTCGCGCAGCCTTTTGCTTGTCTTGCAATAAAGTGCAAAGCTTCTCTACTTTGGCTGGGACTTTCTGATAATTCGTATAAGAACGCCCACCAAAACCAGCCGTAACGCTACACAGGCGAAATTCGCCTTTGGAAGAATCGAAAGAGCCACCCATCACATGATGAATACTGCCAGTGGTACGCATCAAAGTGGCATTCAGCTTTTGCAAGAATGCAGAATTGATTGGCTCTTTGCATTTGGCATCCTCTTTGGCAAGCTCGTATGCTTTCTTTAAGTCTTCATTCATCAAATGATGTACCAAAGGTTTTCCCTTAGCGGTCAAGCCCTCATCGAAAAGCTTTTGCACCTCCGTTTCGGTGAGTGTTGACCCCTCAATCGCTGTGGAATGGGCAATAAGAGAATAGAGGTAGTACTTCTCATAATCCACCACTTCACTGATACCAAGTTGCCGAAACTTCTGGTATAACTGTTCAATCTCTTGCCAAACACCTTGTTCCATTGACTTTTTATTTAATTGGATTTATTTCTTTTCAAAGGTAATGTATTTGTTCTGTGTAGCCAAAGAAAATAATTACTTGCTACAATATCTTTTGCGCTTGTGGGGAAAATGCGAGGAAAAATCAGAAAAGAAAAAGGCTAAGTAATGAATTGTCATTTACCTAGCCTTTTATTATGTACCCAGACTGGGGGCGAACCAGGATGGATTGCTCTGTTGGTGTTTGAGACCAGCGCGTCTACCGATTCCGCCATCTGGGCTTAGCGAGTTCAAAAGTACGTACATCTTTTGAACAAGCAAGGGGTTTTGTGAAAAACTTGCGGCGACTGTCTTTGCTTGTAGAGGCGTCTTTCTTTCCTGTCATCAACCATTGATGACAGGTATAGAAAACGATGGGCTGCAGGATGTTCGGCTACATTACCTTGTTGTTGCATTCGCATTGTTACTTAAAGCCTTAATTAATCGTGCAAGTCCCGCAGGGGTACGTGGATCGATATCCAAATCCAGGATGTTGCCTTCGGGAGAAATCAACCTATATGAGGGATAGGAAGATAGCTTGATATATCTCTCAAAAATGCCCTGCTGGTTGGGTGGTAAATTATAGTGCACACAGTTGTCTCCTGTTAGTTTGTATTGTTGAATGCAGTTTTTCCATGCTTCCACGGGGCTATTGTTGGCAAGATACATAAAAATTACATCGTATGGGGCGATTGATTTGAACAGTTCTTGGCTATGCGACAGTGCCTCTTTACATGGACCGCACCAGGTTCCCCAAACATCTAGGAGAATATAATGTCCGCGATAAGGTGATGTTATTTTCTCAAACAACTCTTTCCCATCCTCTATCCCCGACATGTCTGCATTGTTTTTTAGATATTTATCATGCTTTTGGCTCTGCTGTTCAATGGTTAAATATTTTAGATGCTCTTGCATCACAATGTCTTTTGCATAAGACATTTCAACGTTAGTGTTCAATTCGCACAGCAGCCGTTGAGGAAGTGAATGACATTGGCGCTCTAAAGTTTTGCTGTAGCGAGCAGCAAGTAGAATATCTTTTAGTTCTTGCGTGCATCCCAACGAATCGATAGCGAAGTTGTAACATCTTATATTATAGGCCTCTATTTCTGTGGCATATTTCTTCGAAAGGCTTTCAAATGCTCTCCAAACATCGCTGTTCTCGTTCTTATATGTTTGGTATATAGTTCTTTTTTCTTCGTCGTTTGTGGTGTTACCAAACTTAATCTGCATCTCTTTATCTATTTTATCCCACCTCATCAGCATTACTTTCTCCTTGTCAGTTAACTCCATCTTATACATCTTATCTGCATTTTGAAGTGTTTCAGCGAATGTCTTTTCCGTGTAATCATTAAGGAGATCGGTCATAAACCACACCATTTCTCTATATAATGTGGCAGGTTTTGTTGGGTTCTTCCAAAAGTTTTGATATAAGTATTCACGAATATCTTGTGGTAATTTAAATGTTGGTGTACTGTATTTTGATTGACTAATAGCGTATGCCACATTATACTTCATCCTTGATTGCACATATTCTTTAAAGCGATCTGAGAGATTAGGGTTGTCAGCCATTAGTTTCTGGAAACTCTCTTCACTGCGTTGAACATGAACTTTCACTCGTTCCATAAAATCAGAGAAGGGCTCTCTATCTTCTTTTACTTTCAAATGGGGCACAAAACTAAATCGTAACATCTCGTTCTGTAAACGTGCATTCGTCCCCATGAAAAAACGTTCGCCTGTTTTGAAGTCACATAAGAGAAAGTAGGTTTCACCAGGTTCAAACACCGACATGATGCTGGCGCGTTGCCAGTCGAGTTAAACTTCAGTAGTGTTGACTAGTGGAAACGTCAGGTGGAAAAAGCCATTGTCGTCTATTTCCGCAGTGCATAATGGAACCTTGTCTGTAAATACGTCAGAATAAGCAACATCAAAATGTTTCTTCTCCGATTTACTTGCGGGCATGTTACGCATCCACCCGACAAGAGTAACCGTTTCTCCATGTTTATAATGTGTATCTTTAATGGGTGAAAGGTCTTTTACAGGATAATCTGGCAATTGTTGTGTCGTTATTCTTTGGCAAATGATAGAATGAGAATTGTCAAATACAATCTTTCGTAAGTTGTTTTTTTGTTCATTTACCTCGATAGAAATGTCTTTTGTCCCATTTGTTATAAGAAAACGATATTTCCCTTTCTTTTGTTCCTTTTGCTTATACTTCCAAAAATGAGCCTTGTAAACCACACCGTCTTCATAAAAGCCAATTGCCCAATCGCCTGTTTTAATGTCTCTCCAATTCGACATGGAAAGCTCACCTATACCTTGTTCTAATGCATTAGTTTGCAATAAGTTGCTGGCTAAGACAAAAACACTATTAAATAGAATAATTGTAAAAAGGAGAAATCTCTTCATGTCAGTGATGTTTCATTTGTGGGGTTGTTGTTTATGTCAAATAGGTTTTTGGAGGCTCTCCACTAATGGTGAACCAAAAAGAAAGGAAGCAATCATATCTTGTTGATATAAAACTGCTTCCTTTATTATTAATGTACCCAGACCCGGGGTCGAACCGGGATGGATTGCTCCACTGGTGTTTGAGACCAGCGCGTCTACCGATTCCGCCATCTGGGCTTAGCGAGTGCAAAGGTACGTATATTTTTTGAATGAGCAAAGGAATTGGTGAAAAACTTGTTGCGTTTGCCTTTGTTTGCTTGTTCGTGAAAGCGATAGAATAGGGTGATTGCCGGCGATATGATGAGGCAGGCACTGTTTCTAAGAGGTATTTATGCAAGTGATGTAGTAGCTGGCGGCGCAGATATATTGCAGCAAATGCTGTCTCAAAGAAACTTTTACGCAAGTGGCGCGGTTGCAGGTGGCACAGATATGATGAGGTAAACCCAATCTCAAATGCCCTTTATACATGTGGGGCTGTGCCCTGTATCGCAGATATGGTGGGCAAAGAGAATCTTAAAAGACATTGTTTTAAAGAAAACTTTACGCAAGCGGTGCGATAGTTGGCGGCGCGATTGTAAAGGGGGCAGGGTATCCCCAAGATGCCGTTACACAAAACCTTCGCCCTTTTTCAGCATCACTTCGTTAACGTATTTGCGTACCTTGGCTGATGAATCCTCCTTCTTACAGATGAGCAAAACATTATCTTTCTCCACCACGATAAAGCCTTCTAGCCCGTTTATTACGCCCAGTTTACCTTTGGGCAGCTTAATGATATTGTTGCTGCTGTCCTCCAAAATCACGTCGCTATCAATCACCACATTGTCGTTTTCGCCCTTTTGCATCGTCTCGTACATGCCGTGCCACGTGCCGAGGTCGGCCCATCCAAAGTGGCATTGCATCACAAACACATCGTTAGACGACTCCAAAATGCCGTGCTCGATAGAGAGATTGGGGTATAGTGGGAAGTTCTCGCGTATGAAAAGCGCCTCTTCGTGGGGATTAAACTTAGGGTTGTCTGCGTCGAATTTCCTAAGAACAGGGGGCAACAGCTCGCAGAAACGGTTGCGGGCAAACTGCACATTCAGTAGGAAAAGTCCCGTATTCCAATAAAACTCGCCGCTTTGCATGAACATGCGAGCAAACTCGCGGTCGGGTTTTTCGGTGAACGACTGCACTTCGAACACATCATTTTCCACCTCTTTGCCCATTTGTATGTAGCCGTATCCGGGTTCGGGACGCGTTGGTTTCACGCCCAACGTAAGCATTCCGTCTTTTTTCGACACGAAGTCTAGCCCGCGAATGATGTCGCGTTGGAAGGCCTCTTCGCCCTGAATGGCTTGGTCGGAGGGCGTAACCACGAGGCACGCCTCAGGACATTGGCGCAGAATGCGATGCGAAGCCCATGCCACGCTTGGGGCTGTACTTCGGTAAATGGGTTCTGCAAGAATGTTCTCGGGAGGAAGTTCGGGCAGCTGATTACGCACGATGTCTGCGTAAGTCTCGTTTGTGCTCACCAATATGTGCGACGGGTCTATCAGTTGTGCGAACCTATCGAAGGTTTGTTGCAGCTGACTCCTGCCCACTCCGAAGAAGTCGACGAATTGTTTAGGAAAGGACAAACGGCTGTATGGCCACAGGCGAAGTCCTCGACCGCCTGCCAATATCAGGCAATAGTTGTTGTTAGTGTTCATTCTATCAGATGTGTTGGTTCTGCAGGCGAAAGGTATGAAAAAACTTCAAGTCCGCCAAACAATCAAAGGTTATTTATTCTCAATTAACAAGTAGTTTATGTTCTACACAGGCAAAGCGACAGCTACCCCACAACTGCCCCCAACAACTGGCCTCACCCCCAACCCCTCTCCAAGGGGAGAGGGGAGTAGTATGCCTTGCTGTTGGTTAGTGCATATACCATGTAAACAGACAATTTTTATTTCCTAGCTTTGCTGCTGCGAAACATATCACTCCCCTCTCCCCTTGGAGAGGGGCTGGGGGTGAGGCCAGTTGTGGGGCTGTTATTGCCCTGTTATGGGGCAATTGTGGGGCCGGTAGTTGGTCAGCTGTGGGGTGAGGTTGGTTATCCCACTTGACTTCCTGCCTTCACTTCTTTCATCAGCGACAGCAGACTCAGCCCGCCGTCGTAGTTCTCGGCAGAGAGAATCATGCCTTGACTTTCGATGCCCATCAGTTGTCGGGGAGCCAAGTTGGCGATGAACACCACATCGCGACCCACCAATTCTTCGGGTTCGTAGAACTTAGCGATACCGCTAACGATGGTGCGCGGCGTACCACTGCCGTCGTCGAGCGTGAATTTAAGCAGCTTATTAGCCTTCTTCACCTTCTCGCAGGCAAGTATGCGGCCCACCCTAAGGTCCAGTTTTTCAAAGTCGGCGAAGTCCACCGTGGGCTTAATCTCCTTGGCCTTATAGGTTTCGGCCTCGTTAGCCTTTTTGGTATCGGCCAGCTTTTTCAGTTGAGCCTCGATGGCATCGTCCTCTATTTTCTCGAACAGTAGTTCGGGTTCGGCCAGCTGATGCCCAGGCTTTAATATCTCAGTGTTGCCGAGTGCATTCCAGTCTACCCCCTCCATATTAAGCATACTGCGCAACTTCGCACTGCTAAAAGGCAAGAAGGGTTCGAAGGCGATGGCCAAGTTGGCCACCAATTGCAGCGAGATATAAAGGATGGTTTCAACCCTTTTGGGGTCGGTCTTCCACACTTTCCACGGCTCGCACTCGGTGATGTACCTGTTGCCGATGCGTGCCAGCATCATGGCCTCTTTCTGTGCATCGCGGAATTTATACGTATCGAGCAGGCTTTCCACCTTCTCCTTCACGTCTTTAAACTCGTCTAAGGCCTGTTTGTCCACCTCGTTCAGTTCGCCGCAGGCAGGAACACGACCGCCGAAATACTTCTTTGTAAGCTGCAAAGCCCTGTTGACGAAGTTGCCATACACGGCCACAAGCTCGTTGTTGTTGCGTTCTTGGAAGTCTTTCCACGTAAAGTTGTTGTCTTTTGTTTCGGGAGCGTTGGCCGTAAGCACGTATCTCAGCACGTCTTGCTTGCCAGGGAAGTCCTCCAAATACTCGTGCAGCCACACGGCCCAGTTCTTCGAAGTGGATATCTTTTCGTCTTCCAGATTGAGAAACTCGTTCGCAGGAACGTTTTCGGGCAGGATATAGCCGCCGTGTGCTTTAAGCATCACGGGGAACACGATGCAGTGGAACACGATGTTGTCTTTGCCAATGAAGTGCACCAAACGCGTTTCGGGGTCTTTCCACCACTTCTCCCATGTGTCAGGCAACAACTCTTTGGTATTCGATATGTAACCGATGGGCGCATCAAACCACACGTAGAGCACTTTGCCCTCTGCCCCTTCGATGGGAACGGGAATGCCCCAATCCAAGTCGCGCGTCATGGCTCGTGGTTGCAAGTCTAAGTCCAACCAACTTTTGCACTGCCCATACACATTGGGTCGCCATTCCTTATGCCCTTCCAAAATCCATTCTTTCAGCCAGTCTTGGTACTTGTCTAGCGGCAGATACCAGTTCTTGGTTTTCTTCAACACGGGTTGCGAACCGCTGATGGTAGAGCGTGGGTGCAGCAGTTCGGTAGGCGAAAGGTCGCGTCCGCACTTCTCGCATTGGTCGCCATACGCCCCTTCGTTATGGCAGTGGGGGCATTCGCCCATGATATAGCGGTCGGCCAGAAACTGATGCGCCTCCTCGTCATAATACTGTTCGGTTTCTTTTTCCAGCAGTTTGCCGTCTTCGTATAGTTTCTTAAAGAAGTCGCTTGCCAACTGATGGTGTGTGGGCGAGGTCGTTCTGCTGTAGATGTCGAACGAAATGCCGAAGTCTTCGAAACTCTTTTTTATCATGGCGTGGAACCTGTCTACCACGTCTTGCGGACTAACGCCCTCTTTTCTTGCCCTGATAGTGATGGGCACGCCGTGTTCGTCGCTACCTCCGATAAACACCACGTCCTCGTTTTTCAGTCGCATATATCGTGCGTAGATGTCGGCAGGCACGTAAACGCCGGCCAAGTGTCCGATATGCACGCCGCCGTTGGCGTAAGGCAAGGCAGCTGTGATGGTGGTTCGTTTGTATTGTTTCTGTTCCATTGTACTATATATAATCATGTGTACTTGCCCGTTTCCTCCCTCCGTATTTGTGTTGCATTGGGTTAAGGCACTGCAAAAGTACAAAAAAAATGCGGCATGTATTTGTTTTGGGGTGCGAAACTTAGGTTTATGCCATCACGACAGACTTCTTCATCAGTTTGATTGTAACACGGTAAGCTGGGGTTTCGCAAAGGCGAGTCGCTCTTTTATCGGGCCAAATGCCCGACTGCTTTTTTGCTTAACCCACATTGACCACGGGCGAGAATGTGCCCAGCTTGCGGCAACAGCACCATAGTCATAGCCCCGTCAAAGGCGTCTTCTTCTCCGCATAGATGGCGCAATGGCTTGCTAGCCGTTTGTCGTTGAGCAACCTGAATACAGAAATTATAAACACCAAACATCTTTTATCATACGCAAGCGGTGTCTTGTAGCCAAATAGTTGTACATTTGCAGGTGCGTTATGTGTAATAGAAGTCGCTGATGTAGGTTGGAAAAAGAATGTTCAAAAACGAGAATGGAGCGTATGAAAAAGATACTGTTAAAGGTGTTGTCCGTAATAAGCCCGCTGCTTATTCTTGCACTCTTAGGTGTGATGCAAGGGGCCTGGTTCGATGCAGAGAAATATGTAGGGATGGAAGATGCAGAACTTCATCATCCCACGGCCATTCAATACACATTGTATTATCTGGTCAGTGCCGTCTTATTTGCACTTTCTTGGTTGTTGTTGAATCATCAGTACAAGAAAAGTTCGGCTTTTTCTGGCCGAGTGCTTTACGGTTTCCTTTTGGCCTTAGACATCGCCATCATCTTGATATGCGCCACTGCTCTTTAAACCCCAGTCGGTTCGTTACGCAGCTTGTCAACTATTTTAAGCCGTTTCCTTCGTTTCCTGCTCATCTTTCGTTTGCTTGACGGCATCTTAACTTTTCTCTTTCTCATCTTTTCGGCTGCATCGGTATAAATGCCATATAGCTCCCTACCGCCCAACTTGTCTGCGTGTTGCCTACCATTCTATTGGATGAAACGGTTTCTGTTAGAGAAAAACTCAGTTAGTTTCTCACCGTTCTTTTTCTGCCGATGCCACCGGCGATAGTCTGCAATAAACAGTGCTATTGTTAAGTAAAACAGGATTCCAACCGCCGCCCCTAAGGTATCAAGGCAAGGACGCGTGAACGAAACGACAACAGGACTAGCTATTGTTTCGCCATTAATAATCAGTCCTTCCGTGTAAACAATCCTATCGTCATTAAACGCATTGTCTTCGTCTTCGTCTTGGTCTTGCTTTTGAGAAAGATAAAAGGTTATGGTGTCTCCGAAATGAATGTGGCGCCTGTCTACCTTAAATGTCGGTGGAAACAAAAGAAAAATCCTTGAAAGCGTTTCGTAGTATTGCGAATAAGCGTGCAAACTGTCGTCCTCCAACACAAAGGTTGTTTTCCAACCAGACTCTGTGTTGGTGGTGTGTACCCAATTTACCACACCAGACTTAGTGGGGAGATTTCGGTTTACCGACGTAAAGCCAGTATGATAATATGCCAACATACTCGGAATAAGCATTACGAGTACGATAATTCGAAAGGGTATGCCGCAACACGTGAATGAAGAGCCGACTTTAAATTTATGCTTTAATTTCATAGATTTCCATTTTGTTTGTGGTTCTGCTTTAATGATTATAAGTCTGCCTTATTTATTTTGAAGGCCGTTTCATCAGTTGCGTTTATGTTGCGCACGCTAAATTTACAATAGATAAACCTTGCCTGTCTGTTTTTGTGGTTTCTCTGGATGGGGTGTCCTGGCCTTTTTGTTGTTTCTTGCTGCACCTTATTCTTCTCTACTACCATTGGTGCAAGCCGCATAAAATTCTACTGGTACCCATGCCTTTATTATTTCTAAACTAGTTCTATCTTACAAACCACGTCTGCCGAAACGGGCGAAACATACTCGGACATGTCCCACTCTATCGAGACAGGCCAGCCATGCGAGGCGTCTTTAGTAACGGTACACATGAACTGCACCCGATATTTTCCCATTTGTTTCTTCAAGAAAGGAAACAGGCTAAGAAACTTAGCCTCCATCTTGTGGGCATTAGATTCGGCAGTTTTGTTCTTAAAAACCTGTAAGGTCGTCGGGGCGTAAGGGTCGTGTACCATTTCATCGCGAATGATATTCAAGTCGATGCCCATTGTGGGAATCAGGATGGATGTTGTTCTCCATCCCCAGCATTCTCTATTGCCTGTTGCTTTCTCAAACGAAAACAGCCCCATCCCCAAGGCCTTATACAGCGTGGCCTTGTTCAGTTGTTTTGCAAAGTGTGCCGCTCCCATGCCATATACCTCGTCGCCATCGTGCATAATCTTCGCCATCCCGTTCGAGTTTGGGTTAATGCGGCTCTTTATGTCCTGCCATTTGTTGTACAACTCGTCATATTTCAGCACGCTTTTTATGCGTCCGTAGCGGTCTATGGCCAGTGTCAAGTGCGCTTGTATGTCGTTCACTTGGTCCATCAGTTGCAAGTATTCTTCCGGCATGTTCGTCAAACCATAATTGTTTTCTCGCCTGGTTATGTGCACATCCATGATGTTGCGACCTTCGGAAATGTGCAGAAAGTCGATGGTAACGTTCATATCTGACGAGCATTCAATCAGCCGCCTGTCTTCAGCGATGTATTTTGTTTCTATGTTAACATGATATTCCCTTACCTTCTTGTCCATTACGATATCAAGAGCTCCTCGCACATCTTTCAATTCGCTAGGTTCATTTGATTTAGATTTCTCCATAATAACTATTCAGCAATCTCGCATACTTTCCTTTTTTAGTCCCTTATAATGAAAGGATGGTACTAATGGCTTGCAGTTGCGATTGTTTATTTTTCCACGCAGTATCGGCAATAGAGTGTAGGCAAAGAAGGCGTCTGCTCCTTTGTCTGCCCTGAATGTCCCTGATATCTTCTGTTTTATTTTGAGTTTTCGGGTTCCCCTTTCGCTTGCATTGTTGTCGGGAGGTATCATGGGATTTTCTAAGAAGTTGAAGATGTAGTCCCTACATTTTACGAGCCCTTTCCTCAGCCTTTCAAACTTGTCATTCAAGTGGAGCAAATTTGCCTTGAGCAATTCGTCAAGCCTGTCGGTCCAGGATTCCTTTTCAACGGTCTCTTCCGGTTGCACGTTCCTTTGGTGGATGGCGGCACGAAACAGGTTGGCCACATCCTTTGACCAACGTTGACTTTCATCCAGTTCCGTCAGGTACTCAAGCTCCCTTAAGAGGTGGGCAAGGCACACTTGGTGGTTGAGAAAGTCGAGCACGAAATAAGCGCTGTGCCTGTCCGTTACGGCAACCATCCGTTGCAACGCGTCTCCAAATCTCTCTTCAAGAACCTTTGAGGAACGGCCAGTGGCGCGGAAACAGAGCGTTATGTACGCCGTCTGTGCTATCCAGGCCCAATCCAGCCGCTTGTTGTTGTAGCAGCCCGACTCGTCAAAACCGACGACTGGCGATTGCTTAAGCAGATTTTCAAGCAACTGGATGGCCGACCGCGACTTCCTCAGCGTCTCTTGCACGAAGTTCGCTATCGTACCCTGGCTCATGTGGACGGAGAACACCTCGTCCATCAGGGAGGCCAACCTTTCGAAGGGGACACACTGCACCACGTTGAGGTAAGTTACGATCGCCTTGATGTTCCTGCCAAAAGTTATTTGGCTGCTGCGGCGGCGAGGGGCGTAGCCCTTGTTGCAGCATCCGCACGTGCATGTTTTCTTGTAATGTCGGTATTCCGTTGTTATGGGAGCGACGGCAGGCAAATCCACCACTTGGCTCACATAGTCCAACTCGCCTTCGACGCACGACAGGTCCCGCCCGCAGTTGCGGCAGTATTCACTCATGCGCTCCTCTATGGCATCGGGATGCTCGACCATCTCCTTGCCGCGTGCCTCGTGCCCCGGCTGGCCGCCAGGCTTAAGGCCGCTTGGGGTACGCAGTGATTTGGTGCGATGCACCACCTCGTCTTCCATGCTTTCCTTAGAAGGGGGAGTGCTGCTGTTGTTCGAGTTCTTGTCAGGGCTTTCATATTTGGAAAGGCGTTTCCGTAAGATGCGGTTCTCGTTGGTCAACCTGTTTATGTTACGGTTGAGGCTGGCTATCTCCGTGTGCTGGGCGTCAATGGTCTCTTGCATTGACTGCACCTGAGATGTCAAGCTTTTAAGCATTGCCGATATGTCCGTAACTGTCTCTTTCATAATTGTAAAGGTACAAAAAACATTTGGATTACGCAAATAAAAGCGCAGCTAAATCATAGTTGTTGAATAAAAAGAAAGATGTGCCACAATATAGGACGAAAGCTAGGAAAAATAGACCACCCAAGGAGGGCGTGGAGTGGAGTGACGTTATTGTTGAATAGTTGTGTACATGCGATGATTTGAACTTAATGGGTTTACTGTCACTAAATTGTTGAAAAACAACGGCATGTGCAACTTTTATCTGTATTTATTGATTCGATTTTATTCTGGCAACGGGTTGGAATTGGACTAGAGAAGAAATCCGCAAGGCTGAAAATTGCAGCAAACTGACAGTTTTCTGGCCATTATTTCCGCTAGAAAAGAGCGATGAGCAAGGCATGTTTTGTAAATTTTCAAGACTGCCAATTGATGAATCTGTGAGTTAACAAGTTTGTGAGTTCATAAGTTCATCAGCTCATAAGCAATACAAAAAAGAGTGATAAAGTGCAACTTTCTTCGGAGTGTTACATAGTAAGTGAATCTTTTTCATTATTTTTGCGCCATTAAACTCAAAGAGATGGAAGATATAAATCGCCTTAAGGTTCTCCTCGTAGAGAAGAAACGAACTAGTAAATGGTTGGCAGAACAGCTAGGCGTGAATCCAACCACAGTGTCAAAGTGGTGTACAAACTCTTCTCAACCCGATCTTAGTAACTTGCTGAGAATTGCAGATCTCTTAGATGTTGATATAAGGGAACTATTTGTGAGAGAATATAAACGACATTTGCTGTCGCAGGAAACAAAGTAAACATCTTGGCATGTTAAATTCATATTTACTTAGCAATTTAAAGCGGTTGATAAGGGGTGTATTAAATTCATTTTCTTATAATACGGAGAAAGAGCATGCCGTATTAAATGCCTTAGCCACCATTATAGACGAGCCCATAGACGTTTTATGTACTGATAGCCTTGACATTACTGAGTTTCAATTACAAGCTGCATCATTAAATGAAAAAACCAACAAGCGTAAGGTCAAGGGCGTTTTCTATACAGATGATGATGTCGTTCAATATATAATTGGTAATGCATTTCTCAACTTTATTCAAAATGACATGTCAAATGTATTCCCCTTGGACGATTGTGTAAAACTTATTTTGGCGGCGAATGGAAATTCTACTAACGCATTGTTGAAAGCGTCTGTATTTGACCCGACTTGTGGAACAGGGCAATTCCTTTTAGCGGCTCTCATGATTAAGGTTTCTATCCTTGAGGAAAAAGGAGAATTAAACGATGCGTTGATATTGAAACTGTTGGCTACTATTCATGGTAATGACATAGATAAGCTTTCAACAGAAATTGCTATGGTACGATTGTTCCTTTTTGTTGTGCCATTGCTTTCTGATTTAAAGTCATTTAATAAGGCTGCAACAACGTTGGTAAGCAACTTTACCACAGTTGACTACGTGCGGTCTGCCATGTCCGAAAAATCATACAATATCATTATAGGTAATCCCCCATATATTGAATATGGGAAATTAGATGAACGCCCACCTATACTTCTCAGCAACACATATGCAAATGTTGTCTTTAATTCTCTAGGGCAACTTACCAGCAATGGAGTGATGGCATATATCATTCCTTTATCTTTTGTCTCAACTCCACGAATGAAGAGGTTGCGTAAAGAAGTTAAAGACCTATCTAAAAAGATGATGGTTATTAACTTTGCAGACAGACCCGACTGCCTATTCGTACAAGTTCATCAAAAGTTGTCAATACTCTTAGCAATAAAGGGCAGGAAGAAGTGCAAAACATACTCTTCAAACTATTATTATTGGTATAAATCTGAGCGGATAAACCTGTTTGATGAATGCAAAGTACATCCTTCAAAATATGAGATTGACAGCTATATACCTAAAATAGGCAATAAGATAGAAGAGTCTATCTTTGATAAAATCATAAAAAGTAAAGAAGAGGCAGAACTTTTGAAACTTCAAGTTTCTAAAAATAATGGCAAGAATGTCTATCTCAATATGCGTGGCACATTTTGGATGAAGGCCTTTGACAAGAATCCAGGCTCAAATGAGTACAAGGCATATTGTTTCTCAAAAGAATTTCAGCCATACGTCATTTGCATATTGAATTCAAGTCTGTTTTTTTTCTTTTGGATCGTCGTTTCTGATTGTTGGCATATCACTGGTAAGGAGCTTGGCAACATCAAGGTGCGAACAGATATTGATTTAACACCATTCAAGGAACTTGCAAGAAAACTTCTCGATAAGCTTGAAAAGACAAAGAAATACATAGGAACTGTACAATGTGATTATGAATATAAACACAAATATTGTAAAGAAGAGATTAATGCGATTGACGATACGTTAGCAGAAGTTTATGGCTTAACACAATGCGAGCTTGATTATATCAAAGCATACCAACTAAAGTATAGGATGAGCGATGGGGAAGAATAGCGTAATAGATTTGTTTGCAGGGTGCGGCGGTTTCTCAATTGGATTTGAGAAAGCCGGATTCCACGTAACAAAAGCAGTTGAAATAGATAAGCAAATTGCTCATACGTATTCTATGAATCACGCAAATGTGCTTATGCTGAACGATGACATTGGCAGTGTAGACAACGAATACAACTTTACCAGAGGAGAAGCCGAGGTAATTGTGGGCGGACCTCCGTGCCAAGGTTTTTCAATGGCCGGAGCTCGTATAAGGAAGAACGGCTTTATTGACGACCCTCGTAATTATCTTTTTAAACACTATCTCAATGTGGTAAAGATAGTACGCCCCAAAGTGTTTGTGTTCGAAAATGTCAAAGGTATTCTTTCGATGAAAAAAGGAGAGATTTTTCGAGAGATTGTAAGTGCATTTTCAAATCCGGCGAACTTTGATGGCAACCATTACTTCATTAATTATAAAACTGTCAAAGCCATAGAATTTGGAGTTCCTGAGAAGAGAGAGAGACTTTTTGTTATTGGTACATTAAATAAAAGTATTGAACTTGAAAAGTTAGAGCAGTTGACAAGGACGCAAATCTTAGCAGAAAATCCCTCTTTCTTTGACGATGTAACAGTTGGCGATGCCATAGCGGGGCTGCCAATGCCATCGGAAGATGGAATGATAGAGAATCCACGTCCATGTAACCGCTATCAAGAGTACCTATGTTCAAGAAACGACACTCTTACCAACCATAAGGCAACAATACATACCGAAACCGCAGTGGGAAGAATGCGCCTGATACAAAAGGGGCAAAATTGGACTTCGCTCGAAGAGGAAATACATTCTGTTCATAGTGGGTCTTATGGTAGGATGTCGTGGGATGAGCCATCTGCAACAATAACCACAAGGTTTGACACTCCTTCTGGAGGAAGGTTTATTCATCCCGAAGAGAATAGAACAATAACACCGAGAGAGGCAGCAAGAATACAATCTTTTCCAGACGATTTTGTCTTTTATGGTTCAAAATCTTCTATTTGCAAGCAGATCGGCAATGCAGTTCCGCCCAAACTTTCTTTTTTTATCGCAAGTCTAATAAAAAATATAATATATGAGCATAGCTGAAGAAGTTTTATCTACACTCAAAGATGATGATGTTTGGTACTTTGCCAAGCAAGATGCAAGTTTTGACAATGTTTACCAAGCTGTAAGACTTTTCGATAATGCCCCTAAGGGTGAAAGTCCATCAAGTTATTATCAAAGTGTAGCATCCAATAACGGACTCGATTCTAATGTTCGAATTCTGTCGGTTGCCCAACTTATGGGGCTACTCACAAAGTCCTCACCTTTCAGCAGAGCGTATTACGATGTGGAAAAGCCTACTCCTGCATTTCGGGAATTGGAAAAACACCCTGTGGGCTCAAGAGAATACAACGCTATCAAGACGGAGCAGTTGTTAAAAATTCGCATGAAGGCAATTACAGACACTCGTGCTACAGACGATTATGGAATTTACCCATTCCTCTTTATTGCAGAAGTTCTATGGCGTCTAAGTCTCAAAGGAATTAGAAAAATACCAAGAAAAGCCTTCTTTCAGTATGTTATGACTTCAAAAGCACATGAGAACTTGGAAAGTTGCGTTAAGATACTAAGTCAAGAAGAAAAGGATATAGCTATTGATGAAGATAAGGTAAAGAAGTTCATGAGTGATAGTAGAGTTGAGACTATTATCAAAGGCAATATGCGCTTATTCAACATTGATAGCAAATATGTGAGAATTGACGATAACTTCGTTAATTATTATTCGTACTTCTTTAATGGCCCTTACAAAGGTATTGTTGCATTGCTTTATAGCATTGTCGATGACGTTGCGAAGTATCAAGACATTCTTACGAGGAACATAGGTATATCTTTAAATTTTATTGATGCACCAGAAATAAAACCTGACGGTTCGCCTTCTTTGTCAATTTTGCCGCTTACAAAGATAAAGAATAGTTCTTCATTAAGTTTCCTAACGGCAATACGCACTAAACCATTTATACTTCTTGCAGGCATCTCGGGTACAGGGAAAAGCCGCATTGTTAGGGAGTTTGCTTTTAAGTCGTGTCCTAAATGTTTGCAAGATAAGGACGGGACAACGCCAGGAAACTATTGCATGATTGAAGTGAAGCCCAATTGGCACGACTCAACAGAACTGTTGGGTTATTACAGCAATCTTAGTAAAGGCTATCAGTTCAAAAAGTTTGTGAAGTTCTTGGTGAAAGCAAAGATGTACCCCAAAGTGCCGTTCTTTGTTTGCCTTGACGAGATGAATTTGGCACCAGTAGAGCAATACTTTGCGGAGATACTAAGTATTTTGGAAACTCGCAAGCATCCAAAAGATACCGAGACGGGCAAGGTGGATATGAGCACCGTTAAGACAGAGGTAATTGTGGATGCACGTTATTTCCGTGAACTGTCTGAAATGAGCCATTGCAGAAACATTGAAACAGAAGAAACTGCTACTATGGGATTGACAGATAAAGCTATTTATCTGAAGTTGTTTGGTATAAATACCAAAGACGCTATTGAAAAAGAGGAGATTGACGATGAGGTTGGTGTCCGCCAAGATTTGACAACAGAAGGACTTGCCTTGCCAGACAATGTTGTTGTCATAGGCACTGTGAACATGGATGACACTACACACCAATTCTCTCGTAAGGTTATTGACCGAGCTATGACAATCGAAATGAATGGCGGCAATTTGCGAAACATGTTTGGGGGTAGCAAAAACTTAGAATATCTTCCGGAGAAAGAACAGAAAGCGTGGCAGGATGCTTTCGTTCGCCGATATGTAACAGCGGATGAGGTGTTGGATGCACATCCAGATGAGGCAAAAAAGCTTGTTGAAATCTTACCCGCAAGATTAGAAGAAATCAACAATGCCTTGAAAGGAACACCCTTTGAGGTAAGTTATCGCGTATTGAACGAACTTGCGGTCATGGTGGGTGTAATGCTTGATGACAATAAGGATGATAAGGAACTTGATGACATCATCAATCAGGCTGTAAATTATATTTTGCTGATGAAGGTTCTTCCTCGTATTGAGGGCGATACGGAAATGTTTGCTTTGTCGAAAGAATACAAGGCAAAGATGGGGGTTAATTATGTTGACCGCTTGGAGTGGCTGAAAAACATTGCTCCAGACCTTAGGAAGGTAACCAAAGATGGGGTTTCGGGAGACGAGGAAACAGTGGAAAGTGGTGAAAAAGAACTTAAAGGTCAACAGAACACCTCCAAAGATAAAATACAAGAAATGATAGACCGTCTGAATAATCAAGATTTCACACGTTTCTGGCCTTAAAGACATTTCGTACATATGCAGAAAGAGGTTTTAAGATTTGTTCATCCAGACTATGAAGTGATTGTCCGCACACGGGATATCAGCTATTCATGGGAACGGTTTGAAGGACGTATCGATTATACGCGGAAAACTAACCCTGAACTCGTTGAACCCGACAAGTACTGCCGCTATACATCGAAGGATAGCTGCAAACTTTGCCTATACAACCCTATCGCAGAATGTAAGACTGATGACAAGGTTGTTGTTAAGTTCCCTGAAAGCAAAGAGTGGGACAATCTTTGGCCGGTTATCTTTGAAACGTGCAAATATCAAGTGCGTTTGCTCTTTCATGGTTTAGACAAAGAGTCTATGCCAGAAATTCGCCACGTGCGGAAGGATGTTGAAGACAGTTTCTTCTATGATGAGGAACTGAATGGAAGAGATGAGAAATCTCTGACAGGAGAACTTGACTTTATAAATGAGCCGGGAGTGTTCAAGTTAGATTTCTCATATCAGAAGAACGGAATTCGCAAAGAGGCCTATGTTACCTTTGATGTCGTTTCGCCTAAGTTGGATACCAAGAACGACTATAAGTCTTTGCTTAGAGAGGTAAACAAGGAATATGAAGATGTGATTTATCGCTATCTGAGCATTACGCTCCAGCAATTCGCACGTGGACGATTGAATTCGGATGCCACTTGGATGGCTGCTTTTCAAAGCGTGGTGGATGATTACATTAAAAATGTAAAGAGAGTGATACAGAATCCACATTCGCAGATTGCCATCTATCGGACGTCAAGGAAAGCCGAACAGATAAAGTTTTGGACGCCGACGATGGAAGAACGTTATGGCGAAGTTAAGAAAGAAGGAAAACTGGAAGAGTGTTACTTTGATTATAATGAAGTGCGTTCGACTCAAAACACGATGGAAAACCGTTTTGTCAAGCATACACTACAAACCATTGGCAAAAGACTCTCGACGGTGATTACGACAATACTCAACGCTACGCAGGAAGAACTTTCTGAAAGACATCGCCAGATGTGGAAGGACTATCAGACTTCGCTCTACAAACTCGCCAAACACCCTTTCTTTAAGTCTATTGAACGTTTTGACGGGATGGCACAAGAGAGTTTGGTGCTACAAAACCGAACAGGCTACCAACAGATATATAAAGACTGGTTGAAACTGAAACGGGGGATAGACTTCTACAATGGTGCAGCTAATATCGGCACCTTGCAAATATGGGAAATCTATGAGTTATGGTGTTTTATCAAGATGAAGAAACTGGTGGCTGAAGTTTTGGGCATTGACAAGGGTAAACCATCTCACGAACAGCTTATCACAGAACCCAAGGGAACGTTGCTCAACCCGTTTGAAAAGTCTTCGTCGGAGCACGTTGTTGAATACCATTATCCGAAAGCAGAAGAAACAGACACTGATGAACGTAAAGCTGAATTAACTGCTCATGAAGGCGACGTTGTAACCTTGCATTATCAGCATACGTTCAGCCGCTCTAGTGGAAAGGACGGGTATGGCATGGGGATTATTAATACGGCAACCACAGAACAACGTCCGGATATCGTTCTCAATATTCGTAAGGCCTCGGGTGAGGTGGTGTTGACATATCTATATGATGCAAAGTATCGCGTTATTAATGATAAGAAGTTGGATGCTGATTTTGAGGAACAAGACATGAGCGAGAATATGGCAATGTCAGGTGGCGACTATCCTCCCACCGATGCTGTTAATCAGATGCATCGTTACCGTGATGCTATCTATTACAGCAAGGAGCATGAACCTTATCGCTCAAAAGAGATAATTGGTGGTTACATCCTTTTTCCAGGGCGCGGGGATGACGAATATGTCAAGAAACGCTATTACAGTGCAAGTGTGGAAAGTGTCAACATTGGAGCGTTCCCGCTTCTGCCAAACAGCTATTCGCTGTTGAAAAAGCATTTGGAAGACATACTGATGAAGTATGCTAGTTCGGAAATGCATGTTGCGAAAGCAAAACCACAACGGACATTGGCTTATGTAACAGAGGAAGAGAAAGCGGGCATGTCGTCCGAAGATTTGGTCATGATTGCTGTGGCTGGTAGTGAAGAAAAACGTCAATGGACGTTTGAAAAACTATGGTTTAACATTCCGCTTGACAAGATTGCAGATTCTCCTTGGAACCTGGCAAAGTATCTTCTATTAAAAGTCGAAGGAGAACGATCTGCCGGTAATCTATGCAGGATAGTTCGTACAAAGCACGATGTGTGGACAAGCGAACATTTGAAACAATCAGGATATCCTGATACTCCGAGCCATCCTGCCTATTTCATGATTCGAATTAGGAAACCAAATGATACAGAGCGGGAGTTAAAAAAACAAATCTTCAATGTGAGGGATGTTCCTGTTATATATTGGGGAAATAAGAAAATGTCTTTTATTTTGGTAAAGATGAAGGAATTACAATGTTTAGCAGATACAATATAAATGTAATAGAACGACAATGGATAAAATATACTTGAAACCATCTTGACTTTTCTATCTTTTTTATCTTCTTCAGAAGAATTAGTATAAATGAGATATAGTTCCATCTGTTTTCTGTGGAAGTTATCTTCCCTTATTCACGTTTAAGCTTAACTTGTAAACTCATGAACCCACACGAAAAGGCTCATAAGCCCATAAGCCTACAACGTTAAAGCCTTACGACATACTTTACAAAACACATCCTCTTCGCCACCACCTTCTAGCGAAGTGAGAGGCCATTTTGCATGCAATTAGGCGTTATTTTCAGCCCAACACCTTATATAATTACGCCAATTTTAAGGACACAACCTGCGTTTTGCACCATTTTGCCTTTCTATTTTGGTTGCCGACCCGTAATTTTTCAAGCCCAAATATCCGCTTTTTACCCCTAAAACGCCCCTTTTTGATGCCCATTTCGCCCTTTTTACCCCTGTTTTTAATGGCTCGGAGGGGTTTTGTTTATACCATTTCAGCGGATATTTATGCACATCGACCGGCATTTTGCAGCAAAACACACTGCATTTAGCACCATTTCACCTTGCGTTTAGCACCAAAACGCAGTGCATTTTGCACCAAAACGCAATGTATTTTGCACCAAAACGCAGTGCATTTAGCATCAAAATGCAGTGTATTTAGCAGCAAACAGCCCAAAATCGGGTGAGAATGGCGGCTGCTTAAAATAAATATTCATTTTACCTGCATGTACAACTGCCCCCATTTTGCATCAAAACAAACCTCCGCGAGAATCGATTTTTTGCGGCCCTGCTAACGACTGGCGAGCAAAAATGGCACTCATAATGTTAAAAAATGCGCTGAAAAATTGACAAAGCACAAGTTGACGAGTTAATAGATTGACGAGTTAACGAACATACAAGTAGACAAGTAGACGAGTTTACAGGTTTACAAGTTGGCAAGTTGGCGAGTGGAACGAGTAGGCAAGCTAACAAGTTGACAAACGTACGAATTGACCAATCAGCCAGTTATAGTAAACCAGGATTGGATTTGGAAAGCCATAGGTACACCGTAAGCAAAGCAAAGTATTCCTTTCCCCCTGCGTAAGGGCGTGTTGATGCCATGCTATGCGCATCTTGCAATCTCCCAACAACAATTTCCCAAAAACAATCAAGCGGCAAGCGTTGAGGTCTATCCTGTTCTTGCAATCTCCTAAACAACAATTTTCCAAAAACAATTCTGTTTGGCCATAACATGTTGATGAGCGAACAAGTTAGCCAGACAACCCGTTAACAAGTGGGTAATACGCAGAGCACATCACCCTCCTCTCCCCTTGGAGAAGGGCTGGGAGTGAGGCCTTTTTCGCTCCTTAATTATTAATTAATATTAAAACAACAAACAAAATTCATTATCTATACTTTCGTTTGGTTTCCTTTTGCTTATCTTTGCATCGTAAACAATCAGTAAAAGCGTTGTTGGTTGCCACCGGCACAACCGCTTAACCTGCCACAAGGCCAATTGTAGGGAACCATGAACAGCCCGCAATAGATGCATACCCATAAACAATTAAATGCCGCGCGCATTGAACAACGTTACCTACCAGCGACCAAAAGGCAATGACAAAGGCGAGTTTTAAAACCGGCCGTAATGGACTTTTAGAACCAACCTGTAATCAAACTTCACCCCCAGATACGGGGAAACTTAACTTAATAACATGACCGTTATGAGAGGAAAAGGGTTTTATCTCGCGGTGCTGCTCGCACTGCTACTCCCGCCCCTGTGCTTGATGGCACAACAAACGGGCGAAAGAACAATCGTGGGTTCGGTTGTCGATGCTGCCACCAATGAAGCCTTGCAGGGCGTTACGGTGCTGGCACAAGGCAGCGGAGCCGGAACCACCACCGATGCCAACGGCAATTTCTCGTTGCGATTGGCCCGAACAGACAACGTGCTGCTGTTTTCGTACGTGGGATATGCCCCACAAAGCGTTAACGTGGCAGGCAAACAAAACATCACCGTTGCGATGAGCGAAACGGCTAACGCCGTTGGCGAAGTGGTTGTGGTGGGCTACGGAACGCAAAAGAAGAAAGACGTTACGGGCGCCATCTCGGTGGTAGACATGAAAGAGGTGAACAAGCTGTCGGCTTCTACCTTGGCACACGCCTTGCAAGGGCAAGTGGCCGGCGTAGACGTAACCAGTTTTTCGGGTGCGCCTGGTTCGGGAATTACCGTTAGGGTGCGCGGCATTGGCACGCTGAACGATTCGGATCCGCTCTTCGTGGTAGACGGAATGATGGTGGGCGACATCAACTTCCTGAACACAAACGACATTGAGAGTGTGCAAGTGCTTAAAGATGCATCGGCAACGGCCATCTATGGCGCACGCGGTGCCAACGGCGTGGTGATTATAACCACCAAACGCGGCTCGCAAGGCAAGGCCACCATCAACCTTTCGGCCTATTACGGCATACAAAACGTATGGCGTAAGAACAACGTTTGCGACGGTCCGACGTGGGGAATGCTGCGAAACGAAATGCAAGCGGCCTTGGGGCAGGTGCCGCTTTTTGGAGACGTGCGCTCGTTGCCCACAGTAGATTATTTCGATGCCATACTACATAAGAACGCACCCGTGAAGAACGCCGACCTATCCGTACAGGGCGGCACGGACAAGGCCAACTATTACCTCAGTCTGAACGGCTTTTCGCAAGACGGATTGATGAAGAAAACGGCCTTCGACCGCGTTACGCTGCGTGCCAATGGCGAGTTTAAGGCCAACAATTGGCTGACGGTTGGCGAAAACATTACGTTGGTGCGCACACGCCAAAACGGCACTTTGGAGAACGACGAGTGGACGAGTCCGATGATGACCACCTACACCCGCGACCCGATAACACCCGTGCGCAACGAAGACGGCAGCTTTACCAAGTCTACTTTCAGCGACATTCACAACCCCGTTGCAACCATCGAGTACAACAATCCCGAAAACATCGTCTATCGCGTGCTGGCCAATGTCTACGCAGAAGTGTCGCCTTTGAAGGGACTGAAATGGCGGACGACCTATTCTACCGAGTACGCCAACAACGAATATGCCAACTATACGCCCGTGTACTACGTATTCGCGGCACAGCAAAATTCCAAGGAAAACAGCATAACCAACTCTACATACAGCACTTACATGCGCCAGTTTACCAATACGCTTACGTACGACACGCACCTGGGTAACCATGCCTTGCAAGCCATGCTGGGCTGCGAGAGTTACGCCGTAACGTATAAAAGCCTGCAAGCATCGGTAAAGAACGTGCCCAGCAACGACCCCTCGGTGATGTTCATCAACAACGCGCGCAACAAAGATGCAGCGGCTGCCGCCAAGGGCATTACCACACAGCACAAGCTGCTGTCGGGCATGGCGCGCATCAACTACAATTATTTGGAACGCTACCTCTTAACGCTGAACATGAGGCTCGACGGCTCGTCTAAGTTCTTACGCGGGCACCGTTGGGGCGTGTTCCCATCGGTTTCGGCAGGATGGCGCGTAACCGAAGAGCCCTTTATGAAAGACCAAAAGGTGTTTAGCAACTTGAAGTTGCGCGCCGGTTGGGGACAGATAGGCAACGAAGGCAGTGTCGATTCCTACTCGTATGCCACGTTTGCCTCGGCAGGTTCCAACTATGTGTTTGGCGGAAAGCTGATGCCGGGGTTTAGTTTTAACAGCACAGGCAACAGCGAATTGAAGTGGGAAACATCCACAACCGCCAACCTCGGGCTCGACTTCGCCGTGCTAGGAGGCAAGCTCTCGGGTACAATCGAAGTGTTCGACAAGACAACGAGCGACATGTTGCTGCGCGTTCCCGTACCTGGACAGGTGGGAATTGCCGAACCGCCTTTCCAAAACGCAGGCAAAATGCGCAACCGCGGATTGGAGCTATCGTTGCAGTACCGCAATTTCGACCATCCCCTGGGCTACTCGGTGGGGGCAAACTTCACCACCATCTCTAACCGCGTGCTGGATCTGGGCGCCGATGCCTACATCGAAGGGGCGCGTTTCATGAACTCGGTGTACCTTACACGCACCGTCGTGGGCAGACCGATGGCGCAGTTCTATGGACTGAAAACCGACGGACTGTTCCAAAACTGGGACGAGGTGAATGCACAAAAGGCACAAAAGAACGTGGCTCCAGGCGACGTTCGCTACAAAACGGTGAACAAAGACGACTTGATGGCACCAGAGAACTACACCTATTTGGGAAGTCCGCTGCCCAAATTCTCTTATTCGCTCAACGGCAGCTTATCGTATAAAGGTTTCGACCTAAGCCTGCTTCTGCAAGGCGTTTACGGCAACAAGCTGTACAATGGCCCGTCTACTTACAGCCTTTCCACAGGCAACCTGAGCTACAACTTCTCGCGCGACATGGTTAATCGTTGGCATGGCGAAGGCACACAAACCAATGCGCGCTACCCACGCATGGGCGGAACAGACAGCAACAACTCGATATTGCAAAGCGACCGCTACCTGGAAGACGGCTCGTACCTGCGCATAAAGATGCTGCAAGTGGGCTACGAACTACCTGCCGCATGGGTTAGCAAGGCCAAACTTACCAAAGCACGCGTGTATCTCAATGCCCAAAACCTATATACGTTTACCAAATATACGGGTCTGGACCCCGAAATAGGCATGCGAGGCGGGTCGGATCCCCTCGATATTGGCGTGGACCGCGGTTATTATCCCACACCCCGACTTTACTCGGTGGGTTTAGAACTGTCGTTCTAAACCGCGGTTCAGCCTCCCTTTTACATCCATTATATTACACAACAACCTAAACCGCAACGAAAATGAAGCGACACCTTATATATATCATCATGCCGATGGCAATGGGCTTTGCAGCTTGCGACCCCGAAGGTTTTCTCGACACACCTGTGCCCAGCATCGACCAGAATACGTTCTTTGCCAATGAGAATGCGGCCAAAAGCACGCTCGTGGGCGCATACGACCCGGCCGGCTGGATGAGTTACATACAATATCTTGATTGGGCCATTGGCGACGTAGCCTCGGACGATGCAACGAAAGGCGGCGGCGGAGACAGTGACCAGCCAGAGATGTACGACATAGAACACTTTCGCGCCTCGCCCGAACAGGAACAACTCTCAACGGCGTGGCAACAACAATACGAAGGAATAAACCGCGCCAACCGAGTTATCGCAGGCGTTAAGGGCAATGCCAACATCAGCGAGGCCGCCCAACGCCGTTTCATAGCCGAGGCGCGCTTTATGAGAGGGTATTACCACTTCTGTTTGATGAAGGTTTTCGGAGCTGTTCCGTTGGTAGACCATCTGTTGAAACCCTCCGAATACAAGGGCGGAAGGGCATCGATGGAGGAATGTTGGGCCTTTGTGGAGGCCGATTTCAAGGCCGCCATGCAAGAATTGCCCCATAAGAAGAGCCAACCCGCAGAGGATTTGGGGCGCGCCACGTGGGGTTCGGCTGCCGCTTTCCTTACCAAATGCTACATTTGGCAGGAGAAATGGAAGGAGGCCGAGGCCTTGGCCAAGGAGATTGTGGCCTCTGGCGATTATAGCTTGCAACCCAATTACGGCGACCTCTTTACCATTGCCACCGACAACGGCGTGGAGTCGGTGTTTGATGTTCAGCTTAAAGACTTCAACATGACGCAATGGGGCGACGAAAACGAGGGGAGTATGATTGAGATTTACCAACGCTCGCGCGACGACCGCAACGGCGGATGGGGTTTCGACCAGCCCACACAGAACCTTTACGACGAGTTTGAACCGGGCGACCCACGTCGCGAATGGACTATCATTAAGCATGGCGACGTGTTGTGGCAGGGAACCAAAGACGAAGAAACCATTTACACCAACTACGACCCTGTGCACAATCCCGATGCACCTGCCGTGGGTTATTGTCGCCGCAAAGGTACGTTGCCCAAGAGTCAACGGCCGTCTATGGAAGATGCGGCAAGTCTCAACGTGCGTGTGATACGCTATGCCGACGTGCTGCTTTGGCAGGCCGAGGCTGCCGCACACAATGGCAGCGATTGGCAAACGCCACTCAATGCCGTGAGGAAACGTGTGGGGTTGGGCGAAAGTCCTTACAAGAGCGACCCCCTGAAAGCCGTTTATCATGAACGACGCGTTGAGTTGGCTATGGAAAGCCATCGCTATTGGGACCTTGTCCGCACAGGGCGCGGCAACTTGATTGAGGGTTATACCGACAACAAACGCTATCTGCCCATACCGCAATCGGAGATAGGACTGAACCCGAACCTTACTCAAAATCCGTATTAATGAGGAGTTAAGGAGTTATGGAGTTAAGGAGTTAAGCCAATAGCATGGGTAGCGTTAGGCCAATAGGACCAGTCCGACTTGTCCGAAAACTAGAATGACCTAGAAACTGCAAAACAACTCTTAAAGGGCGTTAGCCATTTTTCATCTTTAGAAGTTATGGAGTTAAGCCAAATGCCTTGTTGCCCTGCGGCTACTTATCTCGTCAACTGAAGTTATTAACACAACCAAACAAAACATACGACAATGAATGCCAAACATAGTATGTTCGCTCTTGCGGTGGCAGTGATATGTTTCGCCGCCTGCGAACCACAAGAAAGCAAAACGGGGAAGATGGGGCCAGCCCCTTCGAACCCACATATAACGATAAACAATGCCGATCCCTACAATCCCATTTTCAGGGCTTGGGCCGACAATGGCTTTATTTATAGCTGGGATTTGGGTAACGGACAGGTTATTGCACCTGGCAGAGACACCGCAACGGCTTACTACCCGCTGCCCGGAAACTACAACGTGAGCGTAACCATCTATGGAGAAGGGGCGCAAGAGGTTAGTGCCGACACGACATACACCGTTACTTCGGCCGACCCCACTATGGCGGAGAAACCGCTTTGGAAAGAACTAACGGGCGGCGGAAAGGGCGCGACATGGGTGTATAACACCGATACGCAGACGGGTAAGCCCGATTACTGCTACCAAACCACAGGCGACTTGGTGAATTATCCCAATAACTGGATGCCCTCGTCGAGCTGGGGACAGTGCGAAAGGATAACGCCCGACATCAATGGAGAAATGGTTTTCGACCTCAACGGCGGCGTTAACTACACCTATCACCATGTGGCAGGCGACGCTGGCGTAAAAGGTACGTTCGTACTAGATGCCGAAAAGCGCACGCTAACAGTGAAAAACCCCTACATCCTAGACCATGCCGTGGGCTGTACGCAGCCTGCCGCAACGGCTACGGGCGTGTATCAGATAATGAAACTCACCGAAGACGAGCTTGTTCTTTGGCAAATGCAAAAGGCACCAAGCGCTGCACCCGGCTCGGGAGAAGGCTGGGGATGGAGCTTTAAACGAAAGAAATAATATCCAAAACACAACAAATAACGTTGCAGTCGTTGAAAGCCGTTGTGCCAAATGCGTACAGGCGGACTGGCAAACGACATGCGCTCTTTGACATCTTGCACAACAACCACACCTCGCAAACGTTGCCGAAAAACCGTTGAAGCGGGCTCACACATGCTCGCCGAGCTGCCGAAAACGATATAAAAAACAACAAATCCGAAACAAAAACAAAGCAAATTGTGTATCTTTGCGAGGTAGAACAACATCACATCATCGAATTATGGAGCAGCATAACACACAGGCAGACAACATCGTTTTTCAGGAAGAACGACTGCAAACGATTGCCGAAAAGCTGGAACGAGAGGGAAGAATTGTTACGAAAGACTTGGTAGACGAACTCAATACCACACCCGTAACGCTGCGAAAAGACCTCTTGTTGCTAGAAAAGCGTGGCTTGTTGAAACGAACCCACGGTGGAGCGGTGAAGGTAAACCGACTTTATCCTGGCCAAGCGCTTAACGAAAAGGAGAAGATTAACCTCGAAGAGAAAATCAGAATAGTGCGCAAGGCCGCCACTTTTGTGGCCGAAGGCGATACCATCATCCTCGATTCGGGGTCTACAACCAGTCTTTTGGCCAAAGAACTGCGCAACTTTAAGCGATTGGTGGTTATCACTAACGCCTTAAACATAGCCAGCGACCTAAGTGATACCAGCGTAGAGGTTATCGTTGTGGGCGGAAATCTACTCAAAATGGCCGCTACGATGGTGGGGCCATTGGCCGACGACACGCTCAGAAAGGTGTCGGCCGACAAGCTTTTCATGGGTGTAGACGGCGTGGACATGAACATCGGACTAACTACGCCCGACATCAACGAGGCCAAAACAAGTAGGGTGATGATGGAATCGGCCGGCGAAGTGTTCCTCTTAGTGGATGCATCCAAGTTCGGCAGGCGCAGTTTGGGCGTTATTTCGCCCCTCAACGCCATAGATAAGCTTATCACAACCAAGCATCTAAGCGAAGAAGAGTTTCAACAACTGAGCAAAAACGAAATCGACATATTCATGGTGTGAGCCCCTCCAACTGTTCTCAGGGGTGGTTGTGTGCGAGATGCAAGGAACAAAAGAATTGCATTTAACACAAAAAACAACGATAAGAAATGAGAACAATGAAAATGTTTCTGGCCGTGGCGTCGCTTGCCGTGGCCACGGTTGGAGCGAACGCTCAAAGCAAGGTTTATCCCCAAGTAGTAGACGACCAACTGGTTATTCAAGGCGACAAATGCGGCTGGGATGCGGGCACCGTGCACACTTTCTCGGTAGTGGAGGCCAATAAAGACGGCTATAAATACTGGGGCTACTATGGCCTAGACCATTACGAAAACGACGTACACTTTCGTAAGGCAGGACTGGTGCGCAGCAATAACCTCACCGATTGGGTGAAGTACGAGGCCAATCCCATCATCGCAGCCAACTGCCGATGGCCCACAGTGGTAATGAGCGACGGCAAGTTCTACATGTTTTACGCCGAATATAAGGGTCCAAATAAAGACAGTCGCATCGTGATGGCCGAGAGCGAAAACGGCATCGACTTCGACAACAAGCGCGTTGTTGTGCCATACGCCGATGGAGAACAAAACCAAAACCCCTTTATCTACTTTAATAAGAACGACGGCTTTTTTTATCTTTTCTATTATAACGGTACCGAAAGAGCGAAAAACAACCCACGTTGGAACGTGCTGGTAAAGAAAAGTAAGCGTGTGGCCGACCTGCTACAGCAGAAGAGTTACGAGGTGGTTACATCCAAAAAAACCCTTGCCGCGCCCTCGGTTGCTTATCATGGCGGCACATATTACCTGCTCGTAGAAGAGTTTAGCGACGACACCCACACCAAATGGGTTACCAATGCGTTCTCGTCTAAGGAGGTAGACCGCGGCTACCAGCGCGTAACCAACAACCCCGTGCTTTATAAAAACGATGCCTGCGCCTTCCAATACGTGCTCGACGGGCAGCTCTACGTAACTTATTCGCACTGCACCGACCTCTCGAAAGGCCAGTGGGTTATGCGCATGATGAAGACAAAATAAGGCGAAACGCCATTTGTAATGTTTCATTGCAGGCATGTTCGCCTTGCGCGTACATGCTTGCACAACAGTTAATGAATATGTCAACCAATAAGTTTCTTACCGAAATACTGGAACAACCTGCTGCCATTGGCAACATCATCCACTTCTATTCAGCCCCCGAAGGCATGGAACTCTTGCGCAAAACGAGGGAGGACATCGCCCAACGTAACATTCACGACGTGGTGTTTACGGGCATGGGCAGTTCGTTCTTTATCTCGTTTGCAGCCGCAAGCCTGTTCAACCAACAGGGCATTCACGCCCATTACATCAACACGAGCGAACTGTTGCACTACAATCTCTCGCTGCTCAACCGCCCCACGCTGTTGGTTTGCGCCTCGCAGTCGGGCGAAAGCTATGAGATTAAAGAGGTTTTAGAGCGTCTGCCGCGGTCGGTGTACTGTGTAGGCATTGTAAACGAGGAGGATAGTGCACTTGCAAGAAAGGCAGATGTGGCCCTATTGTGCAAGGGCGGCCGCGAAGAGATGACCTCAACAAAGACCTATGTGCTAACTTCCTTAGCCGCTTGCATCTTGGGATTGTATCTTAGCGACCGCTGGAACGCCCACACGCAACGCCAATTGGCAGGCTTACAAGCCAAGTTCGAAGACATGTTGGCAAGCCACGAACAATGGTTGGGCAAGGGACTCGACTTCCTTGGCGACCTCACCACGTTGCAAATCATCGCCCGTGGCCCATCGTTCTCCACCGCCAGCCAAAGTGCCTTGATGTTTAAAGAGGCCACTCACATTGCCGCAACGGGCATCTTGGGCGGCGAGTTCAGGCACGGACCAATGGAAATGGTTGCTCCTGGCTTTAAGTCGGTGCTGTTTGCATCCGAGGGACGCACGCTCGAACAAAGTCTGAAAATGGCCGAAGACATTGCAGGTTTTGGCGGACGCGTATGGCTTATCACCAATTCGTGCGACGCCATACAGCATGTAACAGACAACATTCTGCCCGTTTACGTAGACGAACAAGACGAATTCCTGTTCTCCATCTTAAGCATCGTGCCCTTACAGCTCTTCATCGACGAGTATGCCAAACGTCACGGTTTCGAGGCAGGCAGCTTTTCGCGCGGTGCAAAAGTAACCGTAACCGAATAATGAAAGGAGGGCAAACGATGGGCAACAGTGGCGAAAGAAAAACCTTATTGCTGGGCATCACGGCCTTGATATACGTGGTGTTTGGCCTTCTAACGTCGGTTATAGGCGTGGTCATCGACCGTTTTCAGGCGCAATATGACGTGTCGCTAGGTGTGGCCGCCCTGTTGCCCTTGGCCTTTTTCTTGGCCTATGGACTAACGTCGATACCTTTTGGACTGCTTACCGACCGCTTCGGGGCAAAGTCCGTCTTGCTTTTGGGCACGGCATTGATGGGCACAGGCTCTGCCCTTTGCTACCTCAGTGCCGCGGCTTGGGCGGTTATCGTGTCTGTATTTCTCATCGGCACGGGTGTAACGGCTGTGCAGATAGCGGGCAATCCCTTTGTTCGGGTGCTCGACCAACCATCGCGCTACACGTCTAACCTAACCCTCATCATTGGTATTGGTGCTTTGGGTTACGCCCTTAGTCCGCTCATCGTACCCGTTTTGCAAGCCAACAACCTCAGTTGGACCACCATTTACCTGCTCCTGGCAGTGGTTAATGCCGTGATATTCGTTGTAGTAGCATTCGCGCACTTCCCAAAGACCACCACCAATGCCGACGAACGGCTGAACCTGGGTAGGTTTTTCCTTCTCTGTCGCAACCCTTTGGTGCTGGTTTATGCCTTGGGCATCTTTCTCTATGTAGGCGGCGAGGTGGGCGTTTCGTCGTACATCATCACCTTTATGAACAGCGTTCACCACCTCAGCAACAACCAATCGTTTTGGCCCGAGCCAACATTTATGCACCAACTTTTCCCTTCAAAAACCGCCCTCATCGTGGCTTTGTTCTGGCTTTTGCAAGCCGTGGGCAGGCTGGTGGCATCGGCCTTGATGCATAAGGTAAGCGAACGTGCGGTCTTCATCGTGCATAGCACCCTCACCGTGGTGGCATTGGTGGTGGCCATGCTGGGCAGCGAAGGCGTGGCCTTGGTGTCGTTTGCCCTTGTGGGTTACTTCACTTGTGTGTCGTTCACGGCCTTATTCAGTGCCGTCATCAACAGTTTCAACCACGATCACGGCATGCTCTCAGGCATTTTAGGCACAGCTATTGTGGGCGGAGCTTTCATTGGCTGGCTTGTCGGTGCTGTTGGCAACGCCCATGGCATGGTTTGGGGCATGGCTGTAAATGTCGTTGCCTTTGCATACGTCATGGCTGTGGCCGTGTGGGGAAAAGGGATGAAGGAGAGTTGACAAGATAAATAGCTACAGGGCAACAAGGCATTTGGCTTTACTCCTTTACTCCTTTACTCCATTACTCCTTTACTCCTCAAAGATTCTCATAAACTTAAAACAACAATGAACAATATCATTATAGGCATAGACCTAGGCGGAACAAAGATAATGACTGGCGCCATAGATGCAACCGACGGCCGCGTTATCGGCACGCCGATTAAGATTGCCACGCAAAGTCAGCTGCCGAAAGAACAGATTGTGGAGAACATCGCACAGTCTATAAGACAAGTGATGCGTGCCAACGGACTTCAAAAGCAAGACGTTGTGGGCGTGGGCGTGGGTTCTACGGGGCCACTCGACCTCGACCTGGGTTTGGTTTTAGATTGTCCGCAACTACCCACCATGCAACATTTCGCCTTGCGCGAGGCACTGCAACAAGCCGTAGACTTACCCGTGGCCCTCAACAACGATGCCAATTGCCTGGTATTGGGCGAGGCCGTGTTCGGTGCGGCGCGCAACAAACGCACCGTTCTTGGTTTCACGCTTGGCACGGGCATTGGCTGTGCGCTGGTGGTAGACGGCAAAATATGGAATGGTGCCACTGGCACAGCAGGCGAAATATGGTGTTCGCCCCACGGAAAAGGCATCATCGAAGACGTCATTTCGGGGCAGGGCGTGGCCAACATCTACAAACAAATAGCCCATACCGACGCCTCTTCGCTAGAAGTTTACCAACGAGCACAGCAAGGCGAACGCCATGCGCTCGACGCATGGGAGACCTTTGGCCAACATCTAGCCGTGCCCTTGGCCTGGTGTATCAACCTCATCGACCCCGATGTGGTTTTGCTTGGTGGCTCCATTGCCACTGCCCATCCCTTCTTTATGCCTGCCATGATGCGCAATTTGCAGGCGCACATCTGTCCGTTGCCCGCCCAACGCACCCCCATCGTTATGGCATCGTTGGCCGACAACGCCGGTTTTGTGGGCGCAGCATGCCTTATGCGCCCCTCGTCTAACCCTTAACCCAAACCCATTTTTGATAATGAGAATAAAGTTTTTGCTCGTATGCCTGTGCTGTTTCACGATGGCGCACGCCGCCAACAACAGCCTAAAAGACGGTAGGCAGTTGCTAACGCAATGGCAAATGCAGTCCACCACGCGCGTGCCACAAGCGGGCAACGTGTTGTCTTTACGCACGTATAAGCCTCAACGCTGGCACAATGCCACCGTACCCACAAGCGTATTGGGGGCCTTAGTGAAAGAGAACGTGTACCCCGACCCGCACTTCGATCTCAACGACCTACGCATACCCGATGCCTCCGACGACCTAAACCGCCGATTGGGACTTAGCAAGTACTCGCACATTAAGGGCGTACCTAACCCCTTTAAGCATCCCTATTGGTTCCGCACGCAGTTCTCCATACCCGCCAGCGAACGCGGAAGACGCGTATGGCTCAACTTCGACGGCATCAATTATCGCGCCGACCTTTGGGTAAACGGCAAGCAAGTGGCCAACAAAACGCAGATGGCGGGCATGTTCTTACGCTTTAAATACGACATAACAGCCCTTGTTTCGCCAGACAAGTCCAACGTGGTGGCCGTAAAGATATACCAAGTAGACAACGTTGGCACGCCCCGTCCGGGCTATCTCTTCACCCCTTTCGGGCAAGGTAGAGGTCAGGGGGAAGAGATTTTCAGGGATGTAACCCTCAAATTCATGGCCGGTTGGGACTGTTCGCCCGTGGTACGCGACCGCAACATGGGGCTTTATCAAGACGTGTACCTAACTTACACCGACAATGTGAAGATTGAAAACCCCTACATCGTTACCAACCTGAACCTGCCCGACACCACAAAGGCCAGCATATCCGTGCAAACCGAATTGCGAAACGCAAGCAACAAGCCCCAAACGGGCGTGTTGCGCGGACGTATCAACCTGCTAAAAGAGATAGACTTCCATACCTATAAAAAGCAGATGCCGGGCCAAATGCCCACCATCGCCTTTGAAAAGTGCGTCACCATACCCGCCGGAAAAACCCTCACCGTTAACTTCTCGCCCGAAGAGTTTGCCCAACTCAACGTGCAAAATCCCCACCTGTGGTGGCCCAATGGCTATGGCTTGCAACATCTTCACCGCCTAGACCTCACGTTTGAGGTGGGCGGTAAGGTGTCCGACACGCAGTCTACCACTTTCGGCATACGCCAAATCACCTCTACTTTAAAGGAACGTGATGGCGAACATGGCCGCATTTTCTGGGTAAACGGCCAACGCATTTTCTGTCGTGGCGGCTTTATCCAACCCGACATGCTGCTCGACATGAACCCCAAGCGCATGTACGACGAGGCCCGACTGCTAGCTAATGCAGGCGTAAACATGATTGCCAACGAAGACATGCCCTCGCCCCCAGAGGCTGTTATGGAAACTTACGACAAGTACGGACTGCTGATGTGGGAGGTGTTTTTCCAATGCTGGACCAGTTATCCCGGCGAACCTTCATTCAACAATCCCACCGATACGCGCCTTGCACTGCGCAACATGTACGATGTGGTGAAGCGTTATCGCAACCACCCCTCGTTGGCGCTGTGGTGTATGCAAATTGAAACGATGGTGCGCGAAGAGCTATACGTACCTCTACGTGCCTACATTAAGCAGCACGACCCCACTCGCCCCTTCATTGCAACGTCTAGTCATGGTTGGGATGTAGACAAACTTACACCCTACATCAAGCCCGACCTGCCCACAGGCATGACCGATGAGAACGAACCCGACTACACTTGGTACCCTCATCCCTATTATTATAATAAGGTGTTGGAAGTAAAAGACCAGATGTTTCGCAACGAAATGGGTGTTCCTGCCGTATCTACGCTCGAGAGTATGAAGAAGTATGTGTTCAATTTAGGCAAGGGTCCGCGCAATGCACACTATCCGCTCGATAAGGTTTGGGCCTACCACGACGCGTGGGACTCCATCTGCTGTCCGCCGTCAAGTTACGCCTTCAAACCCTACGATAACGCCATTCGCCAGCAGTTTGGTCAGCCCTCGTCGGCCGAAGACTACATCCGTTGGGCGCAATACATCAACGCGGGCAGCTATCGGGCCATGTTCGAGGCTGCCAACCACCGCATGTGGGACATAACCACGGGCGTAATGCTTTGGAAACTTAATGCAACATGGCCGCAGGTGTTGTGGCAAATATACGATTGGTTCCTCAATCCCAACGCAGGGTACTACTATACCAAGAAGGCATTAGAGCCCTTACACATACAGATGAACGAGCATAACCGCATGGTGAGCGTTATCAACACGATGCACAAACCACAAACCGACATCACGGTGAACGTGAAAGTGTACGACAACAACCTCAACGTGGTCTGGCAACAAACGGTGCCACAGCGTGCGTTTGATGCCGACTGCTTTACCGAACTGTTTGCCGTGCCCATTCCGCAGGGCGTAAGCAACGTGCATTTCGTTCGCCTACAACTGGTAGACAAGCAAGGTCATATCGTGTCAGACAACTTCTATTGGCAAACGGCCGACGGCAAAAACGATTTCCGTGAACTAACGCGCTTGCCCAAGATGCCCTTGAAGTTCGACACACGAACAACACAACGCAATGGCGATATTGTAATGACCATCAAGGTGAAGAACCCTTCCACACAGCTAGCCTTTATGCATCGCCTATACATTGCCAAGGGCGAAGGCGGTGCAGAGGTGCTACCCACGATATGGAGCGACAACTTCATCACCCTTTTCCCTGGCGAAGAACGCGAACTTACTGCCACTTTTGCACAACAAGACCTTGATGGCAAACAGCCCGTTTTGGTGTTGGATGAGATGCAATAAAAGCCTCACCCCCTTTCCCCTCTCCAAGGGGAGAGGGGCGTGATATCAAACCTCTTAAAAGTGAAAAGGTGAAAGAATGAAAAGATGGCTAACGCCTTTTAAAGGTGAAAGGGTGAAAAGGTGAAAAGATGGCTAACGCCTTTTAAAGGTGAAAGGGTGAAAAGGTGAAAAGATGGCTAACGCCCCTTATAGTTGTCTAAGCAGTTTCTAGATTTCTAGTTCATTCTAGCTTTCGGACCAGTCGGACCAGTCGGACTGGTCGGACTGGTCGGACAAGTCGGACTGGTCTCACCTGTCTGACTGGTCTCACCTGCCTGACTGGCCTCACCTGCCTGACTGGTCCTATTATCCTAACGCAACCTATACATTTGGCTTAACTCCTTAACTCCTTAACTCCTTAACTCCTAAAAAAAAAGTTATATGAAAAAGTATTTTTTAGTTTTATTGCTGTCTTTCCTATTCGCCGCATGCGCTAAAGACAGCGGAATGGCACCGCTAGACGAAACACAATATCCCAATCCCGATGCCAAGAAAGCCCTTACGGGTTCGTTCGTAACCTTCTACGACAAAGACAATTGGGCACCATACCAATGGAGCAGTCTGCTAGAAGGCATGAAGAAGATAGGGATGCGTACCGTTATCGCCCAATTCTCTGCACACGACCAACAAGTGTGGTTCGACACAAACGAAACTTTCGTTACACAAAAAAGCAAGTATGCCTTGGGCAGATTGCTTGCTGCAGCTGCCGAAAAGGGCATGGAAGTGTATGTTGGCCTTTATTTCGACGAGAGCTATTGGAAAAACCAAACCTCCGAAACATGGCTCGACGAGCATGCCAACCGCTGCAACCGCATGGCAACAGAGATAAATGCGCTCTATGGCACACAGTCCGCATTCAAGGGTTGGTATATTCCGCACGAGCCCGAACCCTACGCCTACAACACCGAAGAGAAGATGAAACTATTCAGAACGCACTTTGTAGACCGCATCTCAAATCACTTGCACCAACTCAACGGAAAGCCCGTGGCCATCGCAGCCTTTTGGAACAGCACACTAAGCACACCCGAACAATTGCAAACCTTCATGTCGCAATTGGCCAAGTGCAACCTTCAAGTAATTATGCTGCAAGATGGCGTGGGCGTTGGACACGTGTCGCTCGACCGCTTAGAAACCTACTACAAACAGGCCGAAACGGGCTTGTTTGGCGATGGCTCTGCCTTTAAGGGCGAGTTTTGGACGGACCTCGAAACGTTTAACAGCGACAATAGTCCTGCAAGCATTTCGCGTGTATCGCAACAACTAAGCATCGAGTTGGCCATACCTCGCATAACGCGTGCCGTATCGTTCGACTATTACTCCAACATGTGTCCCACAGGCCCTTTCGGGCGTAAGGCACAAAAGCTGCGAAACGAATATCATAAGCTTATGAGTTTTTGAGTTAGTTTATGAGTTCATGAGTTTGTGAGATTCTGAGTTTATGAGTCCATGAGTTTGTGGGTTTGTGAGTTCATAGTTCTTTTTAAGTTCATAGTTCTTTTTAAGTTCATAGTTTATCCCAAATCGGCCATCAGAGACCATTTTTTCCACCTTTATCTGGTGGCCGATTTTTAGTTAAATCAATTATTAATCCTTTACAAAACATACTCTATCCGCCACCCCTTTCTAGCGAAAATAATGCTTCAAAAGCAGCAAATAATTGTTGTTTTCAGTCTTATGGATTTCTTTTTCAGTCCAATTTTAAGAAAGTAAGCTGCATTTTGCACCATTTTACCTTTCTATTTTGGTTGCCAGATCGTAATTTTTCAACCCCAATTACCCCCATTTAGCCCCTAAAATGCCCCTTTTTAATACCCATTTTGCCCCTTTTAGTCCTATTTTTAATGGTTCGAGGGGGTATTATTTATACCATTTCAGCGGATATTTATGCACAACGCCTTGCGTTTAGCAGCATTTCGCACTGCATTTCGCACCATTTTACCTTGCGTTTAGCACCAAAACGCAC
>ERZ772960.144-NODE-144-length-68842-cov-10.214793_pt1 | contig 68842 bp, 59 predicted proteins | sample MGYA00580678_ERZ772960 | MGnify/ENA primary metagenome ERZ772960 (study PRJEB29015, sample SAMEA2737930) | human oral metagenome | biome: human oral; feature: human-associated habitat; material: dental | place: China | collected 2059 ...
CGAGTCTGGTGACCGAAGTGGACACCGGACTCGAGGAGCTGACGCATGGTAACGACTGCCATGGTTCGTCCTTTCCCCGCAAGTCGCGAGTGATCAGTGGGGTTTCCCCCGGGTTATCGGTTTGCTGTGCGCTGGGCGCACCCTGGTGCCATGACCGGCGACCATCCCCGAAGGGACCGAAGCCGCCGCGCCTCGCTACCCTGGCGGTTTCCCGTGGGTCGTGATAATGACACGCGAAGTCACCTGCACATGGCAAGTGCCCGGCTATCCTACCTCATAACTGCGTCAATGTCCGAGACTAAGCGGATGAGACGTTGCCTACTGGTTTGCCCTCGACGAAGCCGGGGATCGCAGTCGGGGACACGTGTCGACCGCCCGTCATCCACAGGGGCATTTCCGTGATCCTCCTTATCCACAGGGGCCTCGAAACAGCTAGACAGGCAAGGCTGTATCTCCGACGCTGTTGTCATGGTTTTACAGAGGTCTTCGCGCGTCCGTGTCGCCGCAGCTTCACTCATCGTCACTGTCGTTGTCGCCCTGTTCGCCGCAGATGCGCTGCCCGCAAGCGCAACGCCACACGACGAGCGGTGGCAGTGGCCCACGGGCGAGCCGGTGCCCATCGTCGAAGGATTCGCACCGCCTGCCCACGATTGGCTGTCCGGGCGTCGCGGCGTGACACTAAAGTACCCGGTCGGCTTGCCGGTCTACGCCTGCGCACCGGGGACAGTCACCGTCGCAGGTCCCGTAGCAGGGCGTGGAGTCATTTCGATTCGCCACAGCGTGCGCGGCCGCGACATCTGGTCGACCTACCTCCCCGTCACTCCCGCGGTCACTGTCGGCGATCACGTCGAAAAAGGGGACGTGATCGGCGTCGTCGAGGCAGACTCACAGACATTGCACTGGGGTGCGAAAACCGGTCGGCGCACGTACATCGACCCAATCCGCCTGACAATAGGGCGCCCGCGCCTGCTCCCGTGGGACGAGGCATCGGCGCAGTAGGCCCGATGGGTGCTCCATCTGTACGTTGGGTCCGCACGTTGGGGTTGAGCTCCGGTCCTTACGCTCGCGGGTGCGCGCGCTGGTAGATCGCGCTGAGCCGTGCGGTATCCACGTGGGTATAGCGCTGGGTCGTCGACAGCGACGAATGCCCGAGCATCTCCTGGACGGCGCGCAGATCAGCCCCACCCTGCAGGAGGTGAGTCGCCGTCGAGTGCCTCAGCCCGTGGGGCGCGATGTCGTGGACGCCGGAGCCTGCAGCCATCTTGTGCACCATTGCGCGCACAACACGCGGATCGATGCGACCACCCTTGTCTCCAAGGAAGAGGGCGTGGCCGCTCCCCTCTCTCGCCAGCCGCGGGCGGCCTCGGACGAGCCAGTGATCGAGGGCTTGCGCCGCCGGCGGCCCATACGGAACCACGCGCTCCTTACTTCCTTTACCGACGACGCGTACGGTGAGTGCCTCACGGTTCAGCGAAGACACGTCGAGGGCGCAGACCTCGGAGACTCGCAGGCCACACGCATACGTCAGTTCGAGGATTGCCCAGTTGCGTAACTGTGACGCCCCACCCCTCATGGCTTCGTCGCGAGCGGTATTGAGGAGCACCCGCGCGTCCGATTCGTCGAGCGGGGAAGGCAGGCGCTGATCGGCACGCGGTGACGACAGCAGGGCAGCCGGATCACTGGGCAGGATTCCTTCTCGCAACGCCCACGCAGTAAAGTTGCGGACCGCTGCGGTGTGGCGCGCAATCGTCGATCGTGCGCCCCCTGCCGCAAGCGTCTGAGCGAGCCAGGAGCGAATAGCGCGCGCAGTCAGTTCTTCACGCAGATTCTCAGGCGAGGCCTCCTCCTCGAGAGCCAGAAATTCCAACAGCGAGCGCAGGTCAGCACGGTAGGCGGCAATCGTGTGAGGACTCATCCGTCGTCCGAGGCGCAGATACTCTTCCCAGCGCTCCACCACCGTGCGTGTCATGCAGCTATCCTACGATGCGCCTGTGCTGACTCGCGCCCAGCCACGCGTCGACCCCGACACGAGGCCCGCAACAGACAGATCCATGAGGGCGCGATTAACCTCCGCTCGTGACAGGCCAGCCGCAACGCAGATTGCCTCCACCGACGACGGTGCGCGTCTGGGCAGCGCTTCCCACACTCGGCGCTGAATGGGTTCCAGGGCAGCGACGCCCCGGTCTTCTTCGATCGGCATTCCGAAAAGAGGTTCCGTCCCCTGCGCACTGACGGGACGCACAAGCTCAAGGGCATCGTGGCCATCGCGAATAATCGTGGCACCGTTACGTGCCAGTTCCAGACAGCCAACGGACATCGGGGCATCCACCGCTCCGGGTACCGCGCCGAGTTCCCGGCCGTATTCCATCGCACGACGCGCCGTCGCGAGAGCACCCGAACGCGCTCCGGCCTCGACGACGACGGTCGCCGCGCTCCACGCCGCGATCAGCCTGTTGCGTGTCAGGAAACGCCACTTCGCGGGCCTCGCGGTCGGTGTGACCTCGGAGATAAGGGCGCCGCCACCCTCAATGACGGCGCGAAAGTCACTCCCGTGAGCGGCCGGGTACGGGTTGGATACTCCTCCTGCAAGCACGCAGATCGTTCTGCCACGCGCGGACAGAGCTCCACGGTGGGCCTCGATATCGATCCCAATCGCGCCGCCGGAGACAACGGTTACTCCAGCAGAGGCCACGTATGCCGCCATGTTGCGGGCGCATCGGTTACCCGCACCGGTGGAGGCACGTGCGCCCACGATGGACAGGTAGTCCCCCATACGAGGGGCAGCGGGGAGGCTCCCCCGGAACCACAAGCCCATCGGTTCCTCCTCACCCAGACAGACGAGTTGTTCCGGCCAGCACGGATCGGCGGGGATGAGGAATCCGCCCCCTGCTCGAGCGACGCGTGCAAGCTCGACATCGATATCGACAGACAGAGCGCGCTCGCGCCACCTACTCCACTGCGTCAACCAGTCAATCTTCGGGTACCCACGGAGAGGTTCCGGAACACCACCCCACTGTTTGCAAAGCCACTCACGGGCTGCGCGATCACCCAACGCCCGGCGGACGGTACGGGCATAGGGGTCGGCCGGCTCGGCAACGGCCGACCACCAGGCGGCTTCCCATCGTTCTGTCTCATTCATAGTGATCTGCTCCATTTCGCAGCTGCTGCGCTGCAACGATGTGGTCAAACGTGGGGCGCGGAGCCCCCTCGAGATCGGCGAGCGTCCACGCCAGACGCAACATCCGGTCCACCCCACGCATCGAGGAGTGCCCCGATTCAACAAGCCGATCGAGTTCATCGACCAGCTTCGTTTCGATACCCGAGTGGTGGCGTAGCCACGACCCGGGAAGCTGCACGTTGAGCGTCCACGGCGTGCCAGCGAGCCTCCGTCGTGTCCTCGCGCGCGCCTCGATGACGCGCTGGCGAATCGCGTCGGAAGTCTGGACTATCGTTGCCGACATGTCCGCGCGGCTCGGTGTGTGCACGTCGATGCGAATGTCCATCCGATCGAGCAGCGGGCCAGATAAACGCGCCAGATACCGCCTCCTGTTCACAGACGAACACGTGCAGCGCCGTCCGCCCTGTCCCCCACCGCACGGGCACGGATTCGACGCCATCACAAGCTGGAACGAAGCGGGATAACGGGCCTGAACCCCCGAGCGATGCAGGTGAACCGCACCGGATTCCAGCGGCTCACGGAGCGAGTCCAGCACGGAGGGTGCAAACTCGGCAGCCTCGTCGAGAAAGAGAATCCCACCGTGCGCGAGGGACGCGGCCCCGGGGACAAGCATGCGGGTGCCGCCACCGATGAGCGCGGGCATCGTCACGGAGTGGTGCGGCGCCTGGAATGGGGGCCGCGTCATGAGAGACATGCCAGAGGGCAGTAAACCCGCGACTGAATGCAACGAGGTCGTGACAAGCGCGGTGTCGGCATCCAGGTCCGGAAGAATCGTCGGAAGGCGCGAGGCGAGCATTGTCTTACCCGCTCCGGGCTCACCCAGAAGAAACACGTGATGACCACCGGCGGCCGCAACTTCCATCGCCGCAATCGCCTCCGGCTGCCCACGAACATCCGCCATGTCGAGCGCCAACGGATCACCGAGATCCGCAGCCTCGCGGCGTATGCCGAGCCGCCCATGGAATGGCGCCTTGACCGCATCGCCCCCGGCCCACGCGATGAGGTCAGCGAAGTGTTCAAAATCAAGCACCTCGATACCGCTGACAAAATGGGCCTCCTGGGCACACGCTGTCGGCACGATCACCCGTCGCACACCCAAAGACCGCGCGGCCAGTACAGCGGGCAAGACACCGCGTACCGGCTGGATACTGCCATCAAGAGCAAGTTCACCCACGATGACGGCATCCTCAAACGCGGCGGGCGACACGAGACCGGTGGCCAACGCCACTGATGCCGCAATCGACAAATCGAAGGCGGATCCGGACTTCGGGATACCAGCCGGAGAGAGGTTGACGGTAATTCTCTGGTCCAGCACGTCCAATCCGCACGACTCGAAAGCAGCGCGCACACGGTCACGCGCCTCACGCACCGAGGTATCGAGCAACCCCACGAGCGTAAACGCCACAAGCCCCACGCCTGCATAGGTCTCCACGTCGACGAGGTGCCCGTCAATGCCGACGACACTCATCGAATAGGTACGAGCAAGCCCCGGTCCCTTCATTGCACACCCCTCAACCACGTCACCTGGGCGCCCAGTACGCGAAGATCCACGGCCTCGTCCATGGCAGCGGGCCAGGAGCTGAGCGCCCGCGCATCCACCGTGATCGCAACGACGTCGATACGCACCCGGGAGGACAAAGGACCATGGGCGCGACACCACGCGCCAGTCAGCCTGCGGAGCCTGGCTATCTTGCGGGGATCGACCGATGCGAGCGCGCTTCCCCGACTGCGCCCAACCCTCGTCCGTACCTCCACCACCACGGTCCACGCCCCGTGCGGATCGGTATCGTCGCGTGCAATGATGTCGAGTTCTCCCCGGCGCCCATCACGCCAGTTCGATTCGAGAATCCGCAGGCCTTTTTCTTCCAGGAGCACACGGGCCGTATATTCACCCGCTGTACCCAGTGCCCGACGATCGGGCCGAACGTTGCATCCCATCATGGATCACCTCCACACCCACAGTGCTCCCAACTGCAAGGACACAACAACGCGAAAACCGCCCCCTGTGGATAGGGGACGGTTCGCAACTAGGCCTGTGGATAGCCGCGTGCTTCGCGTCAGGCAGCGTTTAGGGGATGTCGAGCTCCGGCTTCGAGAGTTCCTCGACGTTCACGTCCTTGTAGGTGATGACGCGCACCGAGCGCACGAAACGAGACGAACGGTAGATGTCCCACACCCACGCATCGCTCAGCGTCAGTTCGAAGAACACGTCACCGCCGACCGGGCGGGCCTTTACATCAACGTGATTGCACAGGTAGAAACGCCTCTCGGTCTCCACAACGTACTTGAACAACCCAATGACGTCGCGGTACTCCTTAAAGAGTTCCAGCTCCAGATTGTTTTCGTAACCTTCGATCTCTTCGCTCACGAACCCATCATGCCGGGCCAGGCCCCAAGCACCGCGGTGCCACCCCGGCGCGCCCTACTTTGTGGCCTGCGTCGGCATCTTCCACGAGCGGCGATGATGATCCGAGACACCGAGGCGCGCGATAGCGCGTGCATGCGCTGCAGATCCGTAGCCTTTGTTCGAAGCCCACCCGTATCCCGGGTCGTCGAGCCCCTGCATCAGGTGATCACGCGCAACTTTCGCAAGAACGGACGCGGCGGCCACAACCGCGCAGGAAGCATCAGCCTTCACCTGCATACGCACGGGAAGTTCACGCCCGAAAGGATCCTCGGGGCCATCGATTGTTCCGAAGAGGTCATCCGGGGCGGAGAGCCAATTATGGGAACCGTCTAAGAGAACGCCGCCGGGGACGAGGCCCTGCTCGGCTACGTCAGCAAGCGCACGGCGCCCGGCAAGGCGCAGAGCCGCGATAATGCCCCACTGATCGATCTCCTGCGCGGACGCGTAGCCGACGGATGAGGCGAGCACCCACGAGCGCACGGGCTCGATGAGGGCCTCGCGCCTGCGCGCCGTGAGTGCCTTGGAATCCGTGAGTCCCTCGGGGACGGGTGGCGCATCGACGCCGATAAGCGCAACGCCAACGGCAACGGGACCCGCGAGAGCTCCGCGCCCCACCTCGTCCATGCCAGCGACGACACCCCAGCGCCTGGCCAGGGAGACCTCCAGCCCACGCGACGCTGTGGTCATGATGCGGAGGGGACGGAGTCAAAGACCTCATGATGCGCGATGTCGGTCGTCCATCGCGACGTCGGCCAGATAACGGCCTGGACGGTGCCCACGACCGAGGACACAGGCACGTAGGGCGACTGCCCCGTCCCCATGTGATAACGAGAATCTGCAGAGTTAGAACGATTGTCACCCATCACCCACAGGTGCCCTTCGGGAACGACAACGTCGAAGCTACGTTCACCACAGGGAACCTGGCCCTCTGGAACGTAGGTTTCATCCAGTTCAACCCCGTTGACACTGACCTTGCCGGTCGCGCTCGTACAGGTCACGTGGTCTCCCCCGACGCCAATCACACGCTTCACGAGAGTCTGTTCACCGCCACCGGGGACAAACCCGGTGAACTCACCAAGCCGACGCAGAACAGAAGGTGCCGCCGTCTCCGACGTACCGAGCCAACCAAGAGTGTCAATAAAAACGACGACGTCGCCACGGCGAACATTCGACGTCAACGCGTCGATACGCGAGACGGCGATCCGATCATCCTCAACGAGCGTGTTATGCATCGACGGTGACGGAATCCAGAAGACCTGCACGATGAAAGCGCGAAGCAGCGATGAAATCACAAGTGCAACGACGATGATCAGAAGAATCTCGCGCAGCCACACGAGCGGGTTACGCCGCGCACGGGCTTCCGCACGGTCACGATCTCGGAGCGAAGGCGCATGCAACGGTCCGAGAGTCGGGCCTGCAGTCGGGGTCATGCAATCTCCTTGTCGTTACGTCAACAATCCCAGGATACGGCGAGGCCCGACACCGGCGCGCGGTGTCGGGCCTTTCCGTGAAAAATGCCAAGGCTTGAGCCCGGCCGACCTCACTCGGCCTTGCCGGAACGGTGTTCCTTGATCTTCGCAGCCTTGCCGTGACGCTCACGCAGGTAGTAAAGCTTAGCGCGACGCACGTCACCCTTGGTGACGACCTCGATGTGGTCGATCGTGGGGGCGTGGACCGGGAAGGTACGCTCGACGCCCACGCCGAAGGAAACCTTACGGATGGTGAACGTGGAGGACACACCGTGACCGCGACGAGCGATCACGACGCCCTGGAAGACCTGGATACGAGAGCGGTTGCCTTCGATAACCTTGACGTGCACCTTGAGGGTGTCACCAGCTCGGAACGAGGGGATGTCATCGCGCAGCGATGCCGCATCAACGGCGTCCAGCTTCTGCATTTCTTCTCCTTGACGCATCTGCCGCAGGTCGGAAGCGCCTGGTTGGGCGGGTCTTGCCCGCTCATCTGACGTGTGATCGTGCGCCACGGTGTCCCCCTGCGGCAGGATGAACCGCGCACAATCCAGGCTATTATCCCACAGCCTCGAGCACATCTACCAGTGCGCCGCCGCATTATGCGGTGAGATCACGCACCATGACGACGTCAAAATTGCGCACGCCTCCCACATCAAACGTACGGCTCGAGCGTTTGCGGAAGCCATGGCGTGTGTAGAAGGCCTGTGCGGGCTTGTTGCCACGGTTAGTGCCCAGGACGATAGACGTGTGCCCAGCCTCGCCCGCGTCGGCGACGGCTCGCTCGATCAGCGCATCGGCAACACCGCTCCCCCGCCACTCCTCGTCCACGTAGCACTTGGACAGGTAGGCACTGCCTTCCTCGACGCGCCCGGGGCGCACGAGGTCGCTCGGCAGTGCCTCCGGTCCGACGTGAGTGAGCACGTAACCGACGAGGCCACCCCAGACCTCAGCGACGAACACGCGGTGACGCTCGGGATCTGAAATAAGAGCGTCAAACACGTCGGGGCTCAGCTGCGTGGCGATATGCTCGGCGATCGCCTCCTGGGGCAGGTTCTCCGGGCACGCGGCCGGGAAGGTGCGCGCAGCAAGTTCACTGACCGCGACAACGTCCTCAAGGTCAGCCAGGCGCACATCAAGCCGTTCCGCAGCACCCGCCCGCGGATACGCGACGCCGCAGTGGGCCAGAGTCGCGCGGTCCTCTGCTGTCAGGGACGAGGCGTCCAGCGAGAGCGCGAGATCTGGACGCACGCGGACCGTCTTTTCGATCGCGCGGTCTCGCCGCCAGCGCGCAATCGCCGCGTGGTTACCACCGAGGAGAACTTCCGGAATGTCGAGGGAACGAAACTCGCGCGGCTTCGTGTACACGGGATATTCGAGGAGCCCCGCGCCCGAGTGCGACTCTTCGACGAGGGACTCCGGGTTGCCCATAAAGCCGTCGAGGAGACGGGCAACCGCCTCGGTCAGGACCATTGCTGCAACCTCGCCGCCGTTGAGGACGTAGTCGCCGATAGAAAACTCGACGACCTCACCCCCCGCGCCTCGGTAATGCTCGGCGACGCGCGCGTCGATCCCCTCGTAGCGTCCGCAGGCGACGATGATCTGGTCGGCGTGCGCGAGGTCCTCCACTCGGGCCTGCGTCAAGGGTGTTCCCGAAGGCGTCGGGATCGCGAGGACACGGCGGAACGAGGCCTGTGCCCCTTCGTCGCAGCTGGGGGCGAGCGGGACGGACAGTACCTCATCCAAGGCCCGGGCCCACACGTCCGCTCGCATCACCATGCCGGCGCCTCCGCCGTACGGAGTATCGTCGACACTACGATGTTTGCCGGTGGCCCAGTTACGAAGGTCATGCGCGTGAAGGTCCACAAGACCCGTCTGTTCCGCCTTACCCATCAGGGACAGACGCAGGGGCGCGAAGTAGTCGGGGAAGATAGAGATCAGATCGAAACGCACGAGCTTAGTGCCCCTCGCGCTCCGAGACTGCATCATCATCAAAGAGCCCCGGCGGCGCGTCGATCACGACGACGCCACCCTCGACGTCGACGGTGGGGACCAGCGCCGTCACAAAAGGCACCATCACCGTGCCACGATCAGTGGCGACGAGGAGGAGATCCTGAGCAGCACCGGGCGTGAGCCCACTGACGGTACCGAGGACATCACCTGACGGAGTGCGCGCCTCGAGCCCCTTGAGCTCATGCGGATACCAGGCATCCTCCTCCGGATGAGCATCGACGAGCAGGCGCGCACCACGCAGCGCCTCGGCCTCCTCACGGGAATTGCATTCCTCAAACGAGGCAAGCACGCGCTCCTTATGGACACGAACGCTCCTCACCGTGAGGTAGCGCTTCTCCCCTGCAACATCCAACCGGGCACCGGGTGCCAGGACTTCGGGGTCATCACTGCGCACGTCCACGATAACCTCTCCACGCAGGCCGTGGGCGGGACCGACGATAGCGGCGGTGAGCTGCATATGTTCTCCTCACGATGAACGGGGACTCCCCCGAAGGATACAACGAAGGGGCCCGGCAGTACCGGACCCCTTCGCGCCGTGTGCGAGTCTTACTCGCGATCCGTGTCGACGACGTCAACGCGGACAGTGCCACGCGTGGACAGCGCACCCATGACGGTGCGCAGCGCGCGAGCCGTCCGACCGCCGCGTCCGATGACGCGACCCAGATCCTCAGGGTTCACGCGAACCTCGAGAAGCTGGCCACGCCGCATGGAACGAGGCGTCACCTCGACATCTTCGGGGTGGTCAACGATGCCGCTGACCAGGTGCTCCAACGCGTCGGCGAGCATGCTCAGGCATCCTCTCCGGCGGCCTCTTCGGATGCCTGCTCGCCGACCTGTGCCTCCGCAGCTGCTGCGGCAGCGGCGGCCTCTTCCTCGGCCTTCTTGGCGGAAGCAGCGGCCTTGGACTTCTCGGCAGCAGCCTCGGCGTCCTTAATGGCCTGCTCGGCCTGGGCGGCCTTGTCGTTCTCGGAGACCTTCACGCGGGAAACCGCGTCGGCCTTGCCGTTGAACTTGGCGATGTCACCGGTCAGGACCAGCAGGTTGCGGACCTGGTCGGAGGGCTGAGCGCCAACACCGAGCCAGTACTGGGCGCGCTCAGAGTCGATGCGGATGATCGACGGGTTGGGCTGAGGATCGTAGTAGCCGACCTCTTCGATGACGCGGCCGTCACGCTTCTTGCGCGAATCGACAACGACAACACGGTACTGGGCAGCGTGGATCTTACCCACGCGCTTCAGGCGAATTCGAACTGCCACTTGAGTGGTCTCTCCATTTCAGATTGGTGTGGACCTTTGCGTCCCAAGGTGGGAAACACAGGGGTCGCATTGGACCGGGACACGACGGCACGCAGTGAGAGGGTCTACGAACCGCCGGGTACAGCTAGCGATTATGCCACATTTCGCACTGATATCCCAAGCCAGGGACGTGCGCCGCGTCGCACGAGTCGGTTAATTCCATCACGCCGGGCGCTCAGTCGGAGGTTCGCTCCCACGCAGTGCTTCCTCCAAGCGTGACGCGAGTGGGCCTCGACAATGCGAGGGGATCGATCCTCGGGTCCTCATTCAGGAAGAGGAAATCAGCGGGACCGCCCTCGACGAGGCCGGGGTAACCGAGGTAACGCTGGCTCACCCATGTGGCTGCATCGATGGTGAACTGAGCGGGCGCTGCCCACTGATGCCAAAGTGCAAGTTCGCCGACGATAGTTCCGTGGTCCTGGTAGCCGCCCGAATCCGTGCCCATCAGCAACAAAACTCCCGAGTTCACGAGCATCTCGAAGTGCTCGCGGCGCATCTCGTACATGCCCCGCATCGTCGCGGCGTAGACGGGATACTTCTCCCCCGCCTGCGCGGCAAAGTCCTTGAAGAGCTCTACCTGGCGGAGGGTTGGTGTCACCGCGATGCCGCGCGTGGCAATCTCACTGGCTTGATCCGCATCGATTCCGCTTCCATGTTCGATATCGTCAACACCGGCCTCAATGAGCGAATCAATGACGCGATGAGAAAACGCGTGCACAGCGATCCTCGCCCCGGCCTCGTGCACGGCGCAGACCGCGTCACGCAGGACCGCGGGATCCCACAGGGGCATGAGGTCCGACTCGGATCCTCCGCTGCGATCGATCCAATCGCCGACGATCTTCACCCACCCGTCTGAGGTAGATGCCATCGACGCGAGAACGTCGGGAAGCTCACTCTGGTCCTCAACATCGAGCGGCAGATCGCGCATGTAGCGCTTGGGGCGCGCGACGTGTCGACCACAGCGGATCAGGTGCAGGCCAGTGGCGCGCGCCGCAGGCGAGTTGTCGAGCGGCACACCGCAGTCGCGCACGAGCGTCACGCCGCTCGCAAGCGTTGCTCGGGCTTGCTCCGCCATCTCGGGTTCGGACACCGAACCCGTTGCCGAGTATCCGATATGACAGTGGGTATCTACCATGCCGGGGACGATAAAACCGACCGAGGGCGCGGTGCATTCGCTGCTCACGCGACGAATCACTGCACCATCCACGCGCCACGTACCGCTCACCCACTGCGGGCGCTCGAACTCGGTATCCGCCCACAGGGCGAGCCCGGAGATCTCCATGCCTCAGAGCTGGCCGAGCATCCGCTTGACGTCGTCCGGCAGATCATCGATCGTCGGACGCGCAGCGGGAGCCTCTTGCGCAACGCCGAAGGACGAGCCCTTGGGAGCGCTACGCTCCGACGGAGGCAGCATGGCTTCAAGCTCCTGCTGACGACGCTTCGCGGGATTACCAGAACGCGCGCTCTTCTTCATCCGTGCACGCTGAGCCTGCGCCTTACGAGCGTTAGCCTTCTGCTTGGCCTTGCCGCCGCGTCCGGGAAGCGCGCCCATGCCAGGCACGCCGCCGCCCATCTGCCCCATCTGCGCCATCATCTCGCGCGCCGCCTCGAAGCGCTGCACAAGCTGATTGACCTCGGTGACGGTCGTGCCAGAACCGCGGGCGATACGCGCGCGACGCGAACCGTTGAGGATCGAGACATCCTCGCGCTCGGCAGGGGTCATCGAGCGGACGATGGCCTCCACACGATCCACCTCACGCTCGTCGAAGTTTTCGATCTGCTCGCGCATCTGTGCGGCACCCGGGATCATGCCGAGCATCTTCTTCATGGAGCCCAGCTTCTTGATCTGCTGCAGCTGGCTCAGGAAGTCCGCGAGGGTCAGCTGGCCGGCCATCGCCTTGGCCGCGACCTTCTCTGCCTCCTCGGCGTCCATCTTCTTTTCGGCCTGCTCGATGAGGGTGAGAATGTCACCCATGTCGAGGATGCGCCCCGCCATGCGGTCGGCGTGGAAGCGCTCGAAGTCATCCAGGCCCTCACCTGTCGAGGCGAAAAGGATCGGCGCGCCCGTCACACCGCGCACGGACAGCGCGGCACCGCCGCGCGCGTCGCCATCCAGCTTCGACAGGACGACACCCGTGAAACCAACACCGTCGCGGAAGGCCGTGGAGGTGGAGACCGCATCCTGGCCGACCATGGCGTCGAGGACGAACATGATCTCGTGGGGGCGCACGGCGTCGCGGATAGCGATCGCCTGGTCCATCATCTCCTGGTCGACACCGAGGCGACCGGCCGTATCGACGATGACCACGTTGATGCCACTCTGGCGGGCGAACTCGACGCCGCTGCGCGCGACCTCGACCGGGTCACCGACACCGTTGCCGGGTTCGGGTGCCCACACCTTCACACCGGCGCGCTCACCAACAACCTGCAGCTGCTGGACAGCGTTGGGGCGCTGGAGGTCCGAGGCAACGAGGAGGACGGTCTTACCCTCCTCGCGCAGCCACTTGCCGAGCTTGCCCGCCAGCGTGGTCTTACCGGCACCCTGGAGACCCGCGAGCATGAACACCGTGGGACCAGACTCGGCGAAGGTCAGCTCACGCGTCGCGCCACCGAGGATCTCGACGAGTTCCTCGTGAACGATGGAGACGACTTGCTGACCGGGGTTGAGAGCCTTGGAGCGGGCCGCGCCGTAGGCCTTTTCACGCACCTGCGTGGTGAACTGACGAACGACGGGGAGCGCGACGTCGGCGTCGATGAGCGCACGCCGAATGTCGGAAATCGCGTGATCGACGTCCGACTCGGTCAGGACGCCGCGGCTGCGCAGGCTGCGGAAGGACTGGGTCAGGCGATCTGACAGGTTTCCAAACACGTGTTTACTCCCAAGATGGCGGCTGTACTAGGCACAGGTTAGCGCACCTCGGCCCCGGGAGTCTCCTCACCGGGGCCAAGGCGCGCGTCGTAAGTGGAGGGTTCAGCCCTGCGCGCAGCCCACGATCGCGTCGACAAAGCCCTGCGGATCGAAGGGCGCAAGATCATCGGCGCCCTCGCCGAGGCCGACGAACTTCACGGGGACACCCAGCGCGCGCTGCACGGACACGACGATGCCGCCCTTAGCAGAGCCGTCGAGCTTCGTCAGAACGATACCGGTCACGCCGGTAGCCTCGGCGAACACTTCGGCCTGCTTCATGCCGTTCTGGCCCGTGGTGGCGTCGAGGACGAGGAGGACTTCGGAAACCGGAGCATGCTTCGTCATCACGCGCTTGATCTTGCCGAGCTCGTCCATCAGCGTGGACTTATTCTGCAGACGTCCCGCCGTATCGACGAGGACCACATCGACGTCACGGCCCACACCCTCGCGCACAGCCTCGAAGGCGACGGAAGCCGGGTCGGCACCCTCACGATCACTACGTACGACATCCACGCCCACGCGCTCGCCCCACGTTGCGAGCTGGTCGGCGGCGGCCGCGCGGAAGGTATCGGCGGCACCGAGGATCACAGACTTATCTTCCGCCACGAGGATACGCGCCAGCTTGCCGACGGTCGTGGTCTTACCGGTACCGTTGACGCCCACCATGAGGACAACGGCAGGCTTCAAGTCGCCGTCGACCTCCGGGCGCTCAAGGTTCAGGGAGCGATCCATGTCGGGGCCGACGAGAGCGAGCAACTCCTCGCGCAGGATCGCGCGGATACGCGCCTCGTCCGTGACGGATTCGACGGCGACGCGGCGCTTGAGCGCCTCCATCAGCGTGTCGGTAGCCTCAAGGCCGAGGTCGGCGATAAGGAGCGATTCCTCGATCTCCTCCCAGTCGGCGGCGCTGAGCTGGCCTCGGCTCAGAACACCGAGAATGGCGCGCCCCAGCGAACCGGAGGACGCGAGGCGTTCACGCAGGCGCTCCATGCGACCGCGCACAGGTTCGGGGCGCTCGATGGACGAGGCCGGAGCGGCGGGTGTCTCAGAAGGCTCCTCAGACGCCGACACAGGTGTATCAGACGGGCCAGCGCGAGGCTCATCGCCACCTTCTTGCGGGGCAGAAGCGGGCGCGTCACCGGGTGCTTCGGCAGACACCTGCGGCTGAACGGGGATACTGACGTCGTCCGTAGAGCGGCGCTTGGAACTGGCAGCGATGCGGATGAGCACACCGATCAGCACAGCAACCACCAGGCCGATAACGACCGCCCACGGCGACTGGAGAGTGGAGATAAAAGCGTCCATAGGGTCATTATCCCCTATGGACGCTCTTCACAGAAAACCTGAGCGCAGCATCACTGCCTGAGGCCTGCGCCTACTCCTGGACTGACGTGTCCGGCCCGTCGGAACCCCGACGACCGCGATCAAAACGTTCACTCACGCGGCCGGTGACTGTCTCCAGCCGATCAATGCCCGGCAGGCGGTCAGCGTCGAAGTATGCGCTCCGTGACTCAGCATTTTGAAGGAGAGACTGCAGGGAAGCTGTCCGCGGCACCACGGGACCATCGGGGGACGTCGAGGCGCGCTTGGGCAGCGAATGATGAGTCTTCACCTCGTCCGCGATTTCTTCGCTCTCTCGCTTGATGACGCCCTTCCACTCGTCCGCGCTACGACGAGACAGAGCCAGCACCGCCACGACACCACCGGCGACGACGAGGACAAGAACGACAGTCACAACAAGAATCAACGCACCCTCAAGCATGTTATCATCCTGCCCTATCGGACCCCGCTGTGCGATGGAGCCACCCGCACAAACGAGCTTTGTGACGATATTGTCATGGGGGCCAGGAACGTTTGTTCCCAGCCCCCATGAATGACGGTTGCGCGTCAGTCGAGGTAATCTCGCAGCACCTGCGAACGCGACGGATGGCGCAGCTTCGACATCGTCTTGGACTCGATCTGACGGATACGCTCACGCGTTACGCCGTAGACCTTGCCGATCTCGTCGAGGGTCTTCGGCTGACCATCGCCCAGACCAAAGCGCATCGACACGACGCCTGCCTCACGCTCGGAGAGCGTATCCAGCACGTTGTGGAGCTGCTCCTGCAGCAGGGTGAAGGACACCGCATCCGCCGGGACGATAGCCTCGGAGTCTTCAATCAGGTCACCAAACTCAGAATCGCCGTCCTCACCGAGAGGCGTGTGCAGCGAAATCGGCTCGCGTCCGTACTTCTGAACCTCGACGACCTTCTCGGCGGTCATGTCGAGTTCCTTGGCCAGTTCCTCCGGCGTGGGTTCACGGCCCAGGTCCTGCAGCATCTGACGCTGGACGCGGGCCAGCTTGTTGATGACCTCCACCATGTGGACGGGAATACGAATCGTGCGGGCCTGGTCCGCCATCGCACGGGTGATCGCCTGACGGATCCACCATGTGGCGTAGGTCGAGAACTTGTAGCCCTTGGAGTAGTCAAACTTTTCCACGGCGCGAATGAGGCCGAGATTGCCTTCCTGGATGAGATCCAGGAACTGCATGCCGCGACCGGTGTATCGCTTGGCCAGCGACACAACCAGACGAAGGTTCGCCTCGAGCAGGTGGTTCTTTGCCTGCTGACCATCCTGCGCGAGGAAGTGCAGCTCACGACGCTCGCGGCTGGTCATCTCGTCGGCCTGGTTCTTCAGCTTGTACTCGGCGTACAGGCCAGCCTCGATACGGCGAGCAAGGTCAACTTCCTGCTCCGCGTTCAGCAGGGAAACCTTACCGATCTGCTTGAGGTAGTCCTTCACCGGGTCGGCGGTCGCACCGGCGACAGTCACCTGCTGAACAGGCTCGTCGGTCTCGTCGGAATCCGAGACCACGAATCCGCCCTTCACATGAATGCCGGCGTTGGTGCGTTCACGCAACGCTGCACCCTCGGCGACCTTCGGGTCCTCTTCCTCGGCCTCTTCCTCGGCGTCGCTCACTTCCTCATCGTCGGCGTCTGCCTCGAGATCCGGATCCTCAAGATCGTCGCCCGTGGGCTCGAAGTCTTCCGCAACGGTGTCATCGAGTTCCTCGACGGCAACCTCTTCGACGATGTCCTCGTCCTTCTTCTTGCGACCGCGCGGCTTCTTGGCCGCAGGCTTCTTCGCAGCCTCATCCACGGCGGAGCCGGCTTTCTTCGCGGTCTTCTTGGCAGGAGCCTTCTTCGCCACGGGCTTATCAGCCTCGGCGGCGTCGGCCTTCTTCGTCGTCTTCTTCGCGGGAGCCTTCTTCCCCGGCGCCTTCTTCGCGGCCGACTTCTTCTCCTCGGCTGGTGCGCTAGCCGCGGGGGCCGTGGCCTTCTTGGCGCGCGTCGTCTTCTTCGCGGGGGTCGTCACCTCCGTGGTTTCCTCAGTCGTCGCGGAGTCCTTTGCCGAAGCGCGAGATGCACTCACACGGGTCCCTTTCATTGATGGGTATGCACAACAGAGCCGATTGCAAATCGGCATACCGTGGCCAGTCTAGTGCTTTGCTTCGTAGTTTTCCTGACGGTAGGTGTGAGGATGCCCCGCATTGACCTCCGCTCAGAGCACAACCTCAGTTAGAGTTGCCTCATGACTCTGAGCGACAGTTTCGCGACGCTGCGTCCGCACATTGACGAGGCAACGGCCTTGAGCCTCGCCCGCCTTCTGACGCGCGCCGGCGCATCGAGCCGATCCGAGGAGTTTTCCGAGGCCGTGCTCGCGTCCGTTGCCGGTGGGAAGCGGTTCCGGGCTCTCATGGCGCACATCGGCTACTCGCTCGGGGCAGCAATTCCAGTCGAAGACGTTGCCCTGCCCCACCTCAGCGCAGCGCTCGAGCTCTACCAGGCCAGCGCTCTCGTTCACGATGACATCATCGACAAGGCAGATGAGCGTCGCGGCATGCCGACTCCTCATCGAAGCCTCGCCACCCATCACGCATCGCACTCGTGGATCGGCTCGTCGTCAGATTTCGGAACACACGCCGCGATCCTCGTTGGAGACTTTTTGTTTTCCGCCGCGACCGCCGCTGCAGACGAGCAGGCGCTCACACTCGACGACAAGCGCGCACGGACGTTCGCGCGCCGCTTTGCCGACATGCACGCAGAAGTGGCACTCGGCCAATACCTCGACATCGCCGCCGAGCAGAGCCCTGTAGACCCCGAACGCACGGACGCACTGAACGTCAGTGACGCGCTCGAGGTCGCACTCCATAAGTCGGCTCACTACTCGGTCGTTCACCCCGCAGTCCTGGGAGCTATCTGCGGCGCGCCCACGCTCGACGACGGGGACGCACTCACCCACAGCCTCGAAGAGATCCTGACGCCCTGGGGGCTGGCATTCCAGCTACGCGACGACGACCTCGGCGTTTTCGGAGACCCCGCGGTGACCGGAAAACCCGCGGGCGATGATCTGCGCGAAGGAAAGCGCACGGTCCTCCTGGCTCTCACCTGGGAGGCCTCCTCCCCCGCCGAGCGGCGCACGCTCACTGACGTCCTCGGGGTGGCCGAAGCCTCGGCGACGCAGATCAGCGCGGCGACCCGCATCGTCGAGTCCAACGGCCGCGGCCCCCACGAGGCTGAGATCGCGCGCCTGGTCACCGACGGGCACGCCGCGCTCGAAGCCTCGACCTTCGACGACGATTCCCGCGCGATGCTGCGCGAGCTATGCTCGATACTCACCGCTAGGCGAGCCTGAGCCCGAGGCGGTGAGTTAGAACGCCAGAGTCGAGGCGATGCGATTGACCCGGTGATGGCGACCCGACGTCAGCGCATCGATCGGGCGCTCGCCGAGCTCGTCCTGAACGGCGTACAGCCACGCCAACGATTCCTCGGCCGTGAAGCCATCATCCGCCAGGAGGGTGAGCGTTCCCTGCAGGAATGGGAGCGGCTCCCAGCCGTTTTCGCCCTTGACGATCGCTTCCTGAGGGATGCCACGCACCCCGTTACCGTCGCGCCCCTCGATGAGGACACGATCACGGATCAGCTGCTTGAGGCGACGTTCTTCGATACCGAGGAGACGGCACACCTCGTCGGTGGAGAGCACGGTGATATCAACACTGGTCATGAGCGCAAGACTACCCCATTCATGCGCCGCACCGAGGTGGGCACTTCCGATAATTTCGCGAAAACTCCCATAGAATCGTGCAAGTGAGCGATGAACAGACATTCGACCAGACGGACCCGTTGATCGGCCTCCTCGTCGACGAACGGTACCGAGTGACGCGCAGGCTCGCGCGTGGCGGCATGGCCACCGTGTACATCGCACAGGACGAACGCCTTGATCGACCCGTCGCCCTCAAGGTCATGCACCCACACCTGGCGGACTCCCAGGACTTCGTCGCACGCTTCCGCCGCGAGGCACGATCCGCAGCACGCATCGTTCACCCCGGTGTCGTCTCCGTCTTCGACCAGGGTGTCATCTCCGGTCAGGGCTTCCTCGTCATGGAACTCATTGACGGAACGAACCTGCGCCAGCTGCTGCGCGCGCAGGGCGCCTTTACTATTCCCCAGGCCCTGCGCTACACGACCGATACCCTTGAGGCTCTCCGTGCCGCACACCGCGTCGGCGTGATCCATCGCGACATTAAGCCAGAGAACATCCTCGTTCCAACCGACGGCCCCGCGAAGGTCACCGACTTCGGTTTGGCACGAGCAGCCTCCGAGGTATCCATGTCGTCGACGGGCAACATGCTCGGAACCGTGGCGTACATCGCGCCGGAAATAGCCACCACAGCGCAAGCCGACGCACGCTCGGATATCTACTCCGTGGGCATCATGCTGTACGAGATGCTGACCGGCGTTGTTCCATGGGCGGGTGAATCACCGCTGCAGATCGCCACCCATCACGTCGCCGATGACGTCCCCAGCCCATCGGCTTCCCAACCCTGGATCCCCCGCGAAATCGACGATCTCGTCGCGGTGTTGACCGCCCGCGATCCCGCCTCTCGCCCCGCCGACGCCTCCGAAGCCATCGACCTGGTGACGCGAAGCGCCGCCGCTATCCCGGCCGAGCTGGCGAGTCGGCGCGCAGAAGGCGCCCCCGCCGACCGCAGCGGCGCCTCTGAAACCACAGCGCTCAACACGGAGGTGATGTCCGCACAGTTCACGAGGCCGCTTCCTGCACCTTCAACCGTCACAACGGTGCACACCTCCGCGCCGATCCCAACGCCCGAGGAGCAGGGCACGACGAAGACATACAAGCGTGCAGCCCTGTGGGTGAGCCTGGTCGTCCTCCTCCTCGCGGTGGCGGGAATTGGAGGCACCTGGTGGTGGATCGAATACGGCCCCGGCTCCTACCTGACGATGCCCGCCACCGACGGGCGCCCCCTCGCAGACGTTGAGGCTGATCTGGGCGCGATGGGGCTCGCCTTCTCTGTCGAGGAGGAGTTTTCGGACGACGTCGCGACCGGTTCCGTCACTCGCTCCGACCCTGAGGGCGGAACACCGGTCCATAAGCGCGCCGACGTGCAGCTCTACGTGTCCAAGGGTGTCGACATGAAAACCGTACCCGACGTGAGCGGCAAGACCCAGGATGATGCGAAGAAGGCACTCTCCGACGCAGGCCTGGCCCTCGGCGCAATAACAGATGCCTACTCCGAGGATGTCCCGCAGGGACAGGTCATCTCCCAGTCTGCGCCGTCCGGCACCTCGGTGCCGCACGACACGGCCATCGACGTCGTCTTGTCCAAGGGACGCGAACCTCTCACTGTGCCCTCCCTCAACGGGATGAGTGCGGACGCCGCGAAGAAGGCCATTGAAGGGCTCGGCCTCGTCGCAGCACCCACCGAAGCGTTCTCCGACACGGTCGCGCAAGGCCAGGTCATCTCTCAGCAGAGCGCAGAGGGCTCCATCCTGCACCGCGGCGACAGCGTCGCCTACACGGTGTCGAAGGGCCCCGAAAAGGTCGCAGTGCCCGACGTCGTTGGCCGCCAGCGCGACGATGCCAGGAGCGTGCTCGAAGCAGCCGGCTTTACCGTCCAAGAGGAAGCGATTCTCGGCGGCTTCTTCGGCACCGTCCGCCAAAGTGATCCCGCCGCTGGAACAATGCTCAAGAAGGGTAGCGTCGTCACGATCACCATCGTCTGACGGGACGCCGCGTCCACCGCCCACGCATCCAACGAAAGATCCCCGGCCTCGTCGAATCGGACGAGGCCGGGGATCTTATCGCTCGAGAGTTCACTCCTCGTGAGAGGACCCCTTCGCCAGGTACTGAGCCACCTGGAAGGCCATCTCCAGACTCTGCTGATGATTCAGACGCGGGTCCACGAGCGTCTCGTAACGGTCCCGCAAGGCCTCGTCATCGATGTGCTCACTGCCGCCGATCACCTCGGTGACATCGTCACCCGTGAGCTCGACATGCAGGCCACCAGGCACAGTGCCCGCAGCCTCGTGAGCCTCAAAGAAGCCACGAACCTCATCCATGACCGTCTCAAAACGACGCGTCTTATATCCGGTCGAAGACGTGATCGTATTGCCGTGCATCGGATCCGTCATCCACGTGACCGGACGGCCGTCCTCACGCGCGGCTTCCAAGAGCGGGGGAAGCGCCTCGCGGATGCGACCGGCGCCCATGCGCGTAATGAACGACAGGCGCCCCTCCTCACCATCCGGGTTGAGGCGATCGATCAGCGAAAGCATCCGGTCCGGTGTGGTCGACGGACCGAGCTTGACCCCAATCGGGTTACGAACGCGCGACAGCAGCTCAATGTGAGCGCCCTCCTCGTCACGGGTCCGCTCCCCCGCCCACAGGAAGTGGGCAGATGTGTTGTACGGTTCGCCGGTGCGCGAATCGATCCGGGTCATCGCCGACTCGTACTCGAGTAGCAACGCCTCGTGCGACGAGTACAGGTCAACGTCGCGCAGTGTCTCGAAATCAACGCCAGCAGCACCCATGAACTTGATCGCACGGTGGATGTCCTCCGCTAGCGACTCATAGCGCGCATAGGCCGGATTCGACATGAAGCCCTGATTCCAGCGATGCACCTGACGTAGGTCAGCGTAGCCGCCCTTCGTGAAAGCACGAATCAGGTTCAGCGTCGACGCGGCGTGGTTGTACATCGACAGAAGGCGCCGCGGATCGGGCTCGCGCGCCTCGGGGGTGAACTCGAAGGAGTTCACCGCATCGCCGCGGTAGCTCGGCAGCGTCACACCGTCACGTGTCTCCATGTCGGAAGAGCGCGGCTTGGCGTACTGACCCGCAATACGGCCGACCTTGATGACCGGCAAAGATGCGCCGTAGGTCAGCACGACCGCCATCTGCAGCAGGGTCTGAATCTTCAGGCGCACATGATCCGCCGTCGCCTCAGCGAAGGTCTCAGCGCAGTCCCCGCCCATCAGAACGAAGGCCTCACCGCGGGCAGCCGCACCCATCCACGTGCGCAGGTCGTCAACCTCCCCGGCGAACACGAGCGGCGGCTGGCGGCGCAGCTGCGCCGTCACATCACTGAGATGTTCCGCGTCCGCGTAGGTAGGCTGCTGGGCTGCATCCAGGCCACGCCAGGTATCCCAGGGAGCACGCTCCCCGGACTCAGGTGACCACAGACGCTCGGGGACGCGGCGGGAGCGAGGCTTACGCACAGGCTCGCCGCCGCGTCCGGGAGTGATCGAAGGAATCACGCGCAGCGACTCACTCGCCAGCAGGCTCGACGGTCTGGCCGATCTCGGCCATCATCTCGACGAACCAGGGGGCGGAAATGTCGAAGGGCTTCCCGCCCGCGATGCGCGGGAACGGAATGGCCTTCAGGCGGTCACCGTCCTCCTCGTCGTGGCCGATAACGCCGGACTCGCCCTTGAAAGCGCACTCGACGGCGAGGTCGGTCATCGACTTGATGAGGCGCAGGTCGTCGGCGTTGGCACGCGAGGAACGCGAGAAGTAGCCGGACTTCTGGACCATGACCTTCTCAGCGTCGATCTTCTCGGCGAACTGCTTGGCGAACCACTGGCCGGGGTTGATCGTGTCGAGCTTGACGTGGCCGAACGGGTCGCGCTGGACCTCGCCGCCGGCAGCCTCGATCTCCGCGATGATCTCGGGGACGCCAGCGCCCTCGGACAGGAAGATGTTGACGTTGCCCTGCTCGTCCATGATGGCCTTGAGGCGCTTGGCCTCGGCATCCAGATCGATCTTCATCTCGGGCAGGAAGATGGCGTGGATGTCCCAACGCTCCTTCGACAGGCCGATCGAGGGCACCCACTCCTGGGTCTTGAGCCACTCGTGGTAGCGCTGCGAACCGGCGGCCGTCAGCCAACCGCAGTGGCGGCCCATGATCTCGTGGATGATGAGCATGCGGGGGTTGGAGCGATGCTCACCGATGATGTTCTGGGAGTACTCGGAAACCTCTTCAGCGGCGGTCCAGGCGCCCAGGGACTGGCGGATCGGCACAACGTCGTTGTCGATCGTCTTGGGCAGGCCCACGACAGTCAGGTGGTAATCGTGCTCCTCCAGGTAGGCGGCCAGGTCGGCAGCCGTCGTGTTGGTGTCGTCGCCACCGATGGTGTGCAGGACGTCGACGCCGTCAGCGCGCAGCTGCTCGGCAGCCTTCTGCAGCGGGTCCTCATCCTCGGAGACGAGGCCGCGCTCGACCAGGTTCTTCTTGTTCGTCAGCTTGACACGGGAGTTACCGATCGGGGAGCCGCCGAAGCGGTGCAGGACGGCAGCGTGCTTGCGAGCTTCCTCGTCGACCAGCACGTAGTTGCCGGTGAGCAGGCCGTGGTAGCCGTTCTGGTAAGCGATGATCTCAACCGTGGGATCAATTTCGTTGTAGCGCTCGATGAGTCCACCGACAGCGGAGGACAGGCACGGGGCGAAGCCACCTGCGGTCAGCAGGGCAACACGACGGACCGACATGAATGTCACCTTTCTCAGGTTGGTTAGGTACGGCCCCGCGCGTGCATGCACGCTCCACGTCACCCCGGCTGCCCAATGGGGCCACCTAGTGCGCGAAGGCGCGCGTGTGCAGGGCACAGTTCATTCTACCCGGCCCACATCGCCTTTCGCCAAGGACACCCGTCCCACGAAACGCGAATGCGTGCCCCCATCGTGGGATGACGGGGAACAGCCATTACCCCTTATCCGAGGCCTCCCGCTCCTCACTGCTCTCTTCCTCGGGGGCGGTGGGCACGGGGACATCGGGGGCGGTGCGCCCACCGGGTGCGGGACGACCGTTGGAGGGAACCGGTCCCTCGAAGGCGCCCTCTGCTGCCAGCTGCGCCTTGACGTCGGCGGCATACAGGTCCACGTACTCCTGCCCAGACAGGAGCATCAGGTTGTACATAATTTCGTCGGTGATGGCCCGCAGCACGTAGCGGTCCTTGTCGAGGCCACGGTAACGCGAGAAGTCCAGGGGCTCGCCGATCACCATGCCGATATTCGTACGGGACGGGATCCTTTGGCCGATCGGCTGCGCGGCATGGGTGCCGATCATCGCCACGGGGATAACGGGTGCGCCGGAGAGGAGGGCAAGGCGCGCGACGCCGGTCTTGCCGCGGTAGAGGCGCCCATCGGGGCTGCGCGTTCCTTCGGGGTAGATGCCGAAGAGTTCACCGTCACGCAGGCGCTTGAGTCCGGCGTTCAGAGCCGCCTCGGACGCGCGGCCACCGGTACGGTCGACGGGGATGGTGCCCACGGCACGCATAAACTCCTTCGTCATCCACCCTTTGAGACCGGTGCCCGTGAAGTAGTCGGCCTTGCCCATAAAGACGACCTCACGGTCGAGCATCATCGGCAGGAACACCGAATCCCATACGGCATTGTGATTGGACGCGAGAATGGCGGGTCCTTCGGCAGGAATGTTCTCCTTGCCGCGGATCCACGGGTGATAGGCCGCCTTCAGAACGGGGCTGCCGGTCGCCTTAAGAGCCTGATAGAACGCCACTGTCACTCCTGAAGTCTCGACGGGCGCGCAAGCGCGCGAACGAATTAGTATCAACTGTATGACGAAACAGACTCCCGTGCGCGATTGTGGGGAAACCATAACGCCCGGTGAGTCGGCCCGTCCTTTCGCCCGATCAGTGGTGTCGCAGGCCCTGTCCCGAGCCTCATCGGTGGAGCTACAGCCCAGCCTGGATGCGGTTGGGACCCCGGCCTCGGGCGGACGCTGGGTGGTTGTCGACCTGGAAACGACGGGGCTCGGAGCTGGCGCGGAAATCACTGAGATCGGTGCAGTGTGTGTTCAAGACGGTGCCATCATTGACGAGTTTTCTTCGCTCGTAAAGCCCTCGCGCCCCATTCCGCCATTCATCACGTCGCTCACGGGGATTACGCCGGCGATGGTCGCGAACGCCGACCCGATCGCCTCGGTGCTAGAGCGTTTCATGGACTGGTCTGGCCTCGGCACGAAGACAGGCCCGGTCCTCGTCGCTCACAATGCCTCCTTCGACGTGGGGTTCTTGCGCCGAGCAGCCCGCGCCTCCTCCCTCACGTGGCCTCGTGTCCGCGTTGTTGACACGCTGGCTCTCGCGCGCCTCGCATTGCCCCGCCCGCTCGTGCGTAATCACAAGCTTGGCACGATCGCCTCGTACTTCGGTACCGCCACCGTCCCCGAGCACCGCGCGCTCGGAGATGCACGCGCAACCGCTGAAATCCTCCTGGGATTCATCGACCTGCTCGCAGGGGCGGGCGCCACCGACGTCGAGGACCTCCTTGTTCTCACCGAACAAGCACCCGCGCGCCGCCCCTCCACTCCATCCTTCGTCGCGGACTTACCCACCTCCCCGGGGGTTTATCACTTCATCGATACGGCGGGCGACACGCTCTACGTGGGGTCGGCCTCGTCCCTGCGCTCGCGCGTCGGCAGCTACTACACGAAGGCGGAGAAGCGCCCGAAGGTTCAGCGCATGGTGTCCCTGGCCGCGGGCGTGCGTCCCTATCCCACCGCCTCCATTCTCGAGGCGCGGATCCGGGAACTGCGTGATATCAGGGAACTGGCACCGCCCTACAATTCAGCATCGACGCGTCAGGGATCTCAGCACTGGGTCATCGCCGAGGCCGACCAACCTCGCGTGGTACCATCCGTCACGCTCGATGAGCTACCGTGCGCCCTCGGTCCCTTCGGCACGCGCGCGCACGCCCTGCGGGCAGCGGGAGCGATCGAGCGCGTCTTAGCCGAGGCCACTGCCAACGACAGGCCGGAGCTCCTTCTCGAGGCCGTGGCCGCATCTACGCTGGCCGTTCCACACGCGCTCACCGCGCTCATGGAGAGGCTATCCTCCCAGGGACTATTTGAACCCGCTGCGGCCGCTCGCGACGACCTGAGCGCCTATATGACGGGCGTCGAACGCGCGACGATGCGACCGATCCTGGCAGCACCGCGCATCGTGTGGGGATCACGCCGAGACGGGGGCGAGCCAGGCTGGATCCTGCACGTTGCCTCCCACGGCCGCCACCTCAGTTCCGTCGTCATTCCGCCGCACACCGACCCATCCCCGTGGATCGACGTTCTCACGTCCACAACGCCCGTCGAAACGGACGGCGTCGCTGCCAGCTGCGCGTCGTGGGCGGAAACAGCACTGCTGTGCGCCGAGCTGGGCCGCGAGGGAACGCGCCTCGTCGAATGGAAAGGCCCCCTCCCCTGGGCACAGCCAACGGCCAGCCCGCAAGGCGACGGGCGGCTGCGCGAGCTCCTGGCCCACGCAACCGCCCAGCGTCGTATCGACCCGCGCACGTAGGGCGGGTATCGCTCCTATGCGTTGTTCCTACGCGTTCGAGGCTGCTACCCACCGGTCGATGAGTCGGGCACCCGAGCCATCGGCCAGCGCACCCAGGGCGCGCCCGACGGCACCGCGCATACGCTCGGCAAAGTCGGCCTGGGTCACCGGGTTTTCCAGGCCCTCCCACGCCAGGATGCCGGCACCAACGTTGAGGGCGACTGCATCGCGGACTGCATCCGCTCCGCCGCCCGAGAGCACATCGCGGGCAACGGCCGCGTTCTCGGCCGCCTCACCGCCGGCCAAATCCTCAATCGAGGAGGCAGCCATGCCCAAGGACTCACGGGCATCGAACTCTGTCGGAGTCACGGATCCGCCCGACACAATCCACACCTGGTTCGCGTCGCTGGTCGTCAGCTCATCGAGACCCGTGTTCGCACCGCGGAAGACGAGCGCGCTCAGTCCGCGCGAGGCGTACACGCCCGCCATCAGGCGCGCGTTCTCCTCACGCGACGCGCCGATCGCGCACGCCTGCACGCGCGCCGGATTCGTCAGCGGCCCCAGGACGTTGAAGGCCGTGGGGAAACCGAGCGCGCGGCGCACGGGGGCGGCAAAACGCATCGACGGGTGCATCTTATTGGCGAACAGGAACGCGATGCCCACCTCATCGAAGACACGGCGCAGAGTATCGGCGTCGAGGTCGAGGTTGACACCGAGCGCCTCAATAACGTCCGCGGAACCCGACTTCGACGTCGACGCACGGTTGCCGTGCTTGACGAGCGGGATACCCATCGCGGCGAGCACAATGGCAGACATCATCGAAATGTTAACGGTGTTGTACCCGTCGCCGCCCGTGCCCACGATGTCGAGCGCGCGGCTGGGCAGGTCGACGTGCGCCGCGTGATCCTGCATGCCATCGGCGAGGCCGTGGATCTCGTCAACCGTGGCGCCCTTCATGGCCATGGCGGTCAGGAAAGAGGCAAGACGCGCCTCTCCGAGCTCGCCGCTCATCACCTGATCCATCAGCCAGTACGACTGACCGTAATCGAGGCTCTCCCCCGCGGTCAGCGCGGCAATGATCGGCGCCCACTCCTGAGCGGCCATCACTTGGCTCCGAGCAGCACGTCAGCGACGGTCTCCTGCAGGATGATCGGGTCGATCGGATCGGCCACGACCGCCGCAGCTCCGGCCCACGTCGCCAGCCATTCGTCCTGCGGGCGAGCCGTCAGGAACACGATCGGGGGAACGCCGTCACGGGTCTCACGCAGATCCTGGGCGACAGACATGCCACCCTCCTTCTTCGTCTCAGCATCGAGAATCAGCATCGCGAAATCCTGCTGATCGAAAGCGTCACGAACGCCGAAAGCCGTGGCGGCCTCCACCCATTCGATGCGGGGCGTGTCCTTGGAAGCACGCAGTCCGACGCCGTTGATGACAGCTTCACGCTTGTCCTTATCGTCGCTGAAAACCAGGATTTGAACGGTTTCTTCACTCATGGAATCTCCTTGCGTATGTCGGCCAATTCGACGCGATGGCCCCATTCTAACGGGTAGCGGGCGGCTCCCACACTGGGAGCCGCCCGCTTATGTTCACCTGAGTCGGCGTACGGTCACTGCATCGAGGACGTGCCGACGATGTCGACGACCATCACGTTCGCCTGAGCCGGGGTACCCGATTGCGCTTGCGAAGCCGGGATCGGGACAACAAGGAGGATACGGGAGCCAACAGTGTAACCGGCCAGACCCGCGTTCGTCACGGCTTCCTCGACGGGTGCTTGACTCCAGCTGGACTGAGTCTGTCCGCTCGCTCCGAAGCCACCAGCAACCGCCTTGTACAGGAATGATTCTCCGTCTGCGAGTTCCTCGCCCGAGCCCTTGTAGATCGTGTAGATCTTCCGCTCGGTGGGCGCGGCAACGCTCTCATCGATCACCAGGGTCGGCTCGACACCGGGATCACCGGTCACGGTCACACCGGCGGGCAGCTCCTCGCCGGTCGCCGTTGCGCCACTCAGAACCGACTCGTCGGCCAGGTTCTCGGTGGCGACGCCCACGATGTCCACGACGAACACGAGGGTCGAGTTCGCGGGAATATCGCCAGCGGCCTGGCTACCGTAGCCCAAAGAGGCAGGAATGACGAGCTCGACGCGGTCACCCACGTGCGTGTGGGCCAGGCCGTAGCCCCAACCCTTGACGACCCGGTCGAGCGAGAAATCGATAGGCTGTCCCTTCTTGAAGGACGAATCGAAAACGGTGCCGTTCCACAGGGCGCCCACGTAGTTCGCCCTGATTTTTACACCCGGGCACACAAGCGCACCATCGCCCTGCTTGAGGGTCTTGACGAGGACCTTGTCGGTCGGCTCGCTTCCCTTGCCAGCGGCGATCACGGGGGTGTCATCACCGGAGATCGACGGGAAGTTTCCCTTGCCGCTGCGGTCGACGTTCGCGTTCTGGTCAGCGGAGTCGTCCGTCGAACAGGCGGAGTAGTCGATCTCCGCGGGAGCGGGAGACGAAGACGACGAAGCATCGGTGCAAGCCGCGAGCCCGAGAACGAGGGCGGCGGCGCCGACGAGGGCGCCGAAACGACGCAGGGAGGACATCATGGAATGGTGTTCTTTCGGCTCAGTGGAAGGACTCGCCGCAGGCGCAGGTGTTCTGGGCGTTCGGGTTATCGATCGTGAAGCCCTGACGCTCGATGGTGTCGGCGAAGTCAATCGTGGCGCCGCTCAGGTAGGGCACGCTCATGCGATCGACGACGACCTCAACGCCATCGAAGGAACGAATCGCGTCGCCGTCGAGCGTGCGATCGTCGAAGTACAGCTGGTAGATGAGGCCTGAGCAGCCACCGGGCTGAACGGCGATGCGCAGGCGCAGGTCGTCGCGGCCCTCCTGCTCGAGGAGGCTCTTTACCTTCGCAGCTGCGACGTCGGTGAGGATAACCTCGTGGGTGGGAGCCTGAGTTGCGGACTCGGACATGATGCTCCTTTTCGTAATGGATAGACGTATTCGCTTGACACACTACTCCCCCGCCGGGACGACGCGCCACGGCTGGGGTGCGCGCTCAGCGTAACCAGGTACGAGCGACGCGGCGTCCGGCGTCTTCAAGCGTGACGGATTCGTCCGTCTCGAACACACCGTGAAGCCCCCACTCGGCCTTCTCAAAGTGCGAGAGGCTGGACCTACGGGTGATGGCGACGACGGGCAGGGCATGCGCTGCAGCGGCACTCGTCACGCGCTCGAGCGTGGACTCGGCGAGCAGCGGAGAGGACAGCTCGGGTTCGGCGACGACCACGAGGTCGGAGCCTTCCATGATGTCGTCTAGATCGAGCAACTGGGACAACAGATCACCGGTGGAGACAATGCGCCCACCAATCGCAGCAATGACGGCACCCACGCCGCCGCCGGCGCCAGAACCGCGCAGGCGCGCCGGGTGAACGTCCTGGCCCTCTAAAAGCTGGCGTCGTCCCAGCGGTCGGTGCGCACACGCCTGCGTGAGACCGGCGGTGAGAGCGGTGTCCTGGGCTTCGATCGGCTCCAGATCAGGAGCAACGGCGAGGACCGAGTCGAGGCCCAGCAGCGGGCGCGCGGTGGACGCCGCGCACACAAGATCGACGCCTGCATCAGCGATGAGGCCCTGGGCGTGCGTCAGCGCATCGGCGAGCACCTCGGGCTGCCTCGGGTCAATGTGCGGGGCACCCAGGAGGCCCTCCAGGAAACCGACGCCGCAATCGGGAGAGGAATTGTGCCCGCCTTCGACGATCACGGTGCCGCCGTCGCCGAGCGAGTCCGCCACGCGTTCGCCTGCCTCGCGCGACGAGGAAGCATCAGTGGGCACGCGCACGAACGAGGCCTGGGAGCGCAGCCCGGCCACGGCCTCGTCGAAGGTGGGTCCGGTTCCGAACGGAACCGTGACGACTGTGGGCTCCGAAGTGCCGGCTACGACGCCCCGACGGATGGCGTCGAGTGCCTCGCCGGTCGGCGAGGCGGGAATACCCCCGTCCCACCGACCGGCGACAACAACACGACTCACAGGGACGCCACGCGCGTCAGCAGAAGGGCCTCGGCAAGGATTGCGGCCTTCAGGTCGGAAATCGACTGCGACTCGTCCTCCGAGTGAGCGTTCGTCAGCGGGTCCTCGACGCCGGTGACGACGACCTGCGCGCTGGGGAAGATGCGCTGGAAGTCAGAAATGAACGGAATCGAGCCGCCCACACCGATGTTGACCGAGGGAACGCCCCAGGCCTCGGTGAGGGACTCGTGCAACGCCTTCGTCACGGGGGAATCCATGTCAGCCTGGTAGCCGGCACCAGCATCCTCGGCCGTGACCTCGACGCGCGCACCAAAGGGCGCATGAGCGAGCAGGTAGTCAACGAGCCTGGTCTGGGCCTCGACGGGATCGACACCGGGGACCGTGCGCATCGACAGGCGGAAACGCGTATGCGGGGCAATCGTATTCGAGGCGTTGGACACGGGGCGCGCGTCAAAACCGATGACCGAGATTGACGGCTTGGTCCACATGCGGGCTGCAATGTCGCCCGATCCTGCCAGCGCCAGGCCCTCGACCATACCGGCCGCGGCGCGCAGCTCCTCCTCCGGCCAATCCACGTCCGCGTGATCCGAGCCGCCCAGGCCCGGGACCGCGACATCGCCCTTCTCGTCGAAGAGCGAGGCAATCAGCATCGAGGAGACCGCCACGGAATCGAGCAGCGGGCCACCGAAGGCACCCGAGTGCACCGCGTGGTCCGCGACGGTCACGTCGACGGTCACGATCGCGTTGCCACGCAGCGTCGAGGTGACGGCGGGTTCGCCCACCTTCCAGTTCGACGAATCCGTCACGACGATGACGTCGGCGGCGAGCTCATCCTTGTGAGCATCGAGGAACGCCGTGAACGAGGGAGAACCGATCTCTTCCTCACCCTCGATGAACACGACGACGTTGACCGGCAGATCCTCGCCAAGGATCGACAGGGAACCCAGGTGCACCGTAATGCCGGCGCCATCGTCGGAAGAACCGCGGCCATAAATGCGGTCTCCACGAACCTCCGCCTTGTAGGGATCCATGCTCCAACGGCTCAGCTCACCCACCGGCTGCACGTCGTGATGGGCGTAGAGCAGAACGGTCGGGGCGCCCTCGATGCGATGCGAATGAGCGACGAGGGCGGGCTTGCCCTCAGTCCCGTCGGCGGCGGTTTCGCGCAGGACCTTGGCATCCAGTCCAAGGGCCGTGAAGCGCTCGCGGATATGCTCGGCGCTGCGCTCCACGTCGGCGGCGTGCGCGGGATCCGACGACACCGACGGAATCGCCACAAGCTGCGTGAGTTCCTCCAGCAGGGACGGGAAAGCGGCCTCCAGGCGCTCCCTCAAAACGGACGATGACAATGCGTGTGAAGTATCAGCCATACGACCAGGGTAGACCATGGGAGTGCGAGGCGGGCAGGCTATCCGCTAGCCTTGAAGCGTGTTTGGACGAAGCAAGAACAACAACGACGAGACCTCGATGCACGTTGAGGCGCTCTCACCGACGCCCGGCGGCAAAAAAGGCCGTCCTACGCCGAAGCGTAAGGACGCCGAGGCCGCCCGCATCCACCCGCTGGTTCCCAAGGACCGCAAGGAAGCCAAGCGTGCAGCTCGCGCCGCACGCAACGCGCGCTTCGACGCTGAACAGCGCGCGCTGGTGACCGGCGAAGAGAGGTACCTGCCGGCCCGCGATAAGGGAGCCGCCCGTCGCTTCGTGCGCGACTACGTGGACGCACGACACTCCTTCTCCGAGTGGATCCTCGCCGTCATGATGGTCTCCATCATCCTCATCATGTTGCTCTCGATGCTCGGCAACAAGATCCCGCTGCAGTATCAGGCCTACATGCTCTACGGATCGTCGATCCTCATGTACGGCTCCTTCATCATCACCGCAGTCGAGTCCTTCCTCGTGTGGCGCACGGTCAAGCGCACGTTTGCCGAAGCACACCCCCGCGACGACATTCCCTCCGGCACCGGGTACTACACCTTCTCCCGCATGATCATGCCGCGTCGCTGGCGCTCGCCGCGCCCCCAGGTTGATCGCGGGCAGTTCCCGAAGTAATCCACAGACCCCATCGGCCCCGCCCCATCCACATGGTGGCGGGGCCGACGCGTTTTATCCACAGACCTCGCAGCGGCTGAACCTGTATCCACAGGCATTGCTATGGTGCTGGCTTTCCCCCGCCCTCGGGCGTCATCCTGGTCGTGTCGGAGCATCGGCGCCCCGACAAAGACGAGAAGGATGCATCATGCACACGACAACCACACTGCTGCCCGCCTGCGCTATTGGATGTGAGGATGACGAGCCGGCCCCGGAGGGCATGTACGGCCCCGCCCACTGGCTCGACGACCGTGGAATTGCCACTCTCCTCGCCCCCTACCTATGCGATGGGTGGGACCTGGGAGATTACGCGCGTTTCGCTGACCTCACAGGCGCGGCCGCGCGGCGCCTCGCCTCACTCCTGCCGAAGGATGCACGCGACGATAGACAGAACAACGCGCCTCGGATCGTTGACCTGTTGCGCGCTGCCTCGCGCATCGACGGACTCAGCCTCGAGGGATACGTCATCCGTGCCCCTCGCAGAGACGAACGCGTCAGCATCGACACCGTGCTCGTCCCCGAGTCGGCAATCATCGCACACACCGGCGCCCCCATCGACGACGAGCGGTATCCGAGCTACCAGCACTGGCTCACGCTTGCCACGATCCTCGGGCTTGGCGAGGAGGCGATCCCGCCCGACGAGATGCGCCTCCTCGTCCGAGACGGATCATCCACGCGGTGGTGGTGGGCATGGTGGGACTGATCAACTATCCTAGGAAGCATGATCCGACGCGCGTACAACTGGGCTTTCACACACTTCATCTACCGTTCCGACCCGGAAGATGCACACCACCGGGGTCTGGGAGCAATTTCTCTGGCCGGCCGATTCGCCCCGACGCGCGGACTCATCCGCGCCACACTGGGCTACCTCGATCCCCACCACAGCCCTACCCGCATGATGAACGGAGTCGAGGTCCCCCTGACGCTGGGACAGCGCCGTCTGCCCTCGCGTCTGGGCCTGGCGGCCGGGATGGACAAGGACGCGCAGGCCGTGCTCGGCATGTGTGCCCTCGGCTACGCCTTCGTCGAAATCGGAACCGTCACCCCGCGCCCCCAACCCGGCAACGACGCCCCGCGTCTGTGGCGCCTCATGGAAGAGCGCGGCCTGCGCAACCGTATGGGCTTCAACAACGCCGGAGCAGACGCAGCCGCGGACAAGCTGCGCGAGCTGCGCTCAACATCCGCGGGCCGCGCCGCCATCGTTGGCGCCAACATCGGCAAGAACAAGGTGACCTCCGAGGAGGACGCCCCGGCCGACTACGAGTACTGCGCGAAGACGTTGGCCCACTGGGTCGACTTCGTCGTCGTCAACGTCTCCTCCCCCAACACGCCCGGACTGCGTGACCTGCAGTCGGTCGATCACCTGCGCCCGATCCTGCAGGCAGCCCGCCGCGGCTGCGAGGCAGGGGCCCCCGACCGCGTCATGCCCCTCTTCGTCAAGATCGCCCCCGACCTCGCTGACGAGGACATCGTCGCCGTCGTCGAACTGACGAAGGAGCTCGGCCTGGCAGGTGTCGTCGCCACGAACACGACGATCAACCACGACCTGGGCGAGGGCGGCGTCTCCGGCGCTCCGCTGCTGCCCCGCGCGCTCGAGGTCGTCTCACTGGTGGCTCGCCACCTCGACGAGGAACAAATCCTCATCGGAACCGGCGGCATCTCCTCACCCGAGGACGCGCTGCGCATGATCGGAGCGGGCGCCGACCTGGTCGAGGCCTTCTCCGCCTTCATCTTCGAGGGCCCGTCCTGGCCGGGCGAGGTCTCTCGCGCCCTCCAGCGCGCCTGAGGACGCCATGATCATCGAACTGACCAGCGCGGATCTCGCCACAGACTCGCGCCTGGACGACTACACGCGCCTCAAAGACGTCAAGCTTCGTTCCAAGATCGAGCCGGAACGCGGCCTGTACATGGCCGAATCTGCGAACGTCATCGAACGCGCCATCCGCGCGGGCCACCACCCACGCTCCTTCCTCATGTCCAAGCGCTGGCTGCCCACGCTTGAGGCGCTTATCGATGAAGCGACGGGTGCTCCCGATGGCGCGCAGGTTCCAGTCTTCGTCGCCGACGAAGACGTCCTCGAACAGATGACGGGCTTCCACCTGCACCGCGGCGCTCTGGCCGCCATGCAGCGCCCGATCCTGCCCTCTCTGGACGAACTACTCGCCACCGCGCGCGGCGGCCAGCCCGCTCGCCGCGTCGTCGTCCTAGAAAACCTCGTCGACCACACCAACGTGGGCGCAGCTTTCCGCTCCGCCGCCGCGCTCGGCGTGGACGCCGTCCTCGTCACCCCGCAGTGCGCCGACCCCCTCTACCGGCGATCCGTGCGCGTCTCCATGGGAACCGTCTTCCAGGTCCCGTGGACCAGACTGGAATCGTGGCCCGGGGACATCACGACCCTCCAGAAGGCCGGCTTCACCGTGGCCTCCCTGGCTCTGTCCGACAATTCCGTGTCCCTCGACGACTTTGCCTCGCTGCCGATCCTCCAAGGTCCCCACGCGCGCCTTGCCATGGTCATGGGCACCGAGGGTGACGGACTCGGGCGTCGCACCATCGCAGCCTCCGACTACACCGTCAAAATCCCCATGGACCACGGAGTCGACTCGCTCAACGTCGCAGCCGCATCCGCCGTCGTCTTCTGGGCCACTAGGAGCATCGGCGCGCAGCAACACTGAGGTTATCAGCAAGGCGCGCCGCGACCGTCGCTGGACAACGAAACGAGGCCGGAGCTGGAAACACAGCCCCGGCCTCGTCGTCGTATGTCCGACGGTTCAGCTCATGGATGCGACGATCTCGTCGATGACATGCACGCATTCTTCCCAGCCAGACACGGCGCGCGTCGCGTAGCCAGCGGCCTTGACCGGATAGTCGTTGCCTTCCGGATCGAGGCGATCACCGATGAAGAGCATCTCGGAGGCGGGAATTCCCGTCTCCTCGACGAGCTTGCCCATGCCGTACGCCTTATCGATTCCGCGCGTCGTGATGTCGACCGAGGTCGAGCCACCTCCGCGCACATCAAGCTCAGGGACATCGGGCTGAACTGCGTCGCGCAGAGCCGCCTTCTTGGTGCCATCGGGATCCCAGGCACGCTTCGCATCGAGCGGCGCTTCCTGGCCGAGAGCAGAGAAGGTGATCTGCGAGCCGCGGTCTTCGATGATGTTGCCCCACGGATTGGACTCCCACAGGCCGAGCTCACGCGCGTGACTCTCAAGCGAGGCAACCGCGCGGGCAGCGACCTCGGGATCCAGGTCGTGGGCGTAACGCTCAACCCACGCGCCATCCTCGTAGCGGTAGTAGCGAGTGCCGCAGGTGGGCATCAGGTGCAGGCGCGCGAGTTCCTCGTCAGTGGCGTTCAGGTTCTCCAGCACCTGGGTGCGGAACTGCCCCATCTGACCACCGGAGATGATGCACACCTCCACGTGGTCGAGCAGGGAACGCAGCGCGACGTCCATGCGGGCGGGCAACGGCGACTTCGAGGGCGCCAGGGTGTCATCGAGATCAAAGGCAACGAGCTTCACGATGCCACCCTAGTGCTTCGCAGCTTCGGCGGCTTCGATAGCGCGCTGTGCTGCCTCGGTCTCCTCGTCCGACGGGACAGAGAGAACCTGCAGCATGACGACGGAAGCGACGAGGCCACCCCAGACGAGCAGAATCGTCAGGATCATGAGGGCGATAGCGGGAGCGGTCACTTGGCGCCTCCTTCGATCGAAGCGGTTTCGTCAGTGTCATCAGCGAGGATCTGAGCGACCGTCGCGTGGGTGTCCACCGGGCGATGCTTCCACGGAATGAACGTGAGGATCAGGGCGGCGACCACTGCAACCGCGACGGAGCCCCAGCCGAAGATCAGCACGTAACTCGTCGGGTACTTGCCGTAGCCGTTCGTCAGGAGATCGACGATGGACATCGCCATCATGATGAACAGGACGAGCGGGATAACGATGCCAACGAGGGGCTCCCAGAGCTTGGGGACTTTCACACTGGACACCGAGTTGAGGTGGGCGCGCAGCACCCCGAGGCGGGGGCCGGCGACCGCGCACAGGACAGCGAACATGATCGCCGAGGACACAACACCAATCGAGTTGATGAAGTTGTCGACAATGTCGAGGTTGTTCAGGCCCGAGCGGGTACCGAAAAGCAGCAGGGAAATGACGGTGGCGGGAACACCGAGGACCAGCGCCGAGCGGGCGGGCGACCAGCCGAACTTGTCCTGCAGGCCACCGGAGACGACCTGGAGGAGAGAGAGCAGTGAGGTCACGCCGGCCAGAACCAGCGACGAGAAGAAGAGGACGCCGAAAATCGGGCCGCCGGGCATCATCGAGATGATCTTCGGGAAGGTCACGAAGGAGAGGATCGGGCCGGTCAGGCCCTCGACCTCGGAGACGCTCACGCCGCCCTGGTGTGCCATGAAGCCAACGGCGCTGAAGACGCCAATGCCCGCGAGGATCTCGAAGGACGAGTTCGCGAAGCCGGCCACGAGCGCGGTGCCGGTCAGGTTCGACTTGCGCTTCAGGTAGGAAGCGTAGGTCAGCATGATACCGAAGCCCACGGACAGCGAGTAGAAGATCTGCGCGAAGGCGGCCAGCCAGACTTTGGGATCGGCGAGCGCGGCCCAGTTCGGGGTGAAGAAGGCGTTGAGGCCCTCAACGGCGCCGGGTAGGAAGAGCGCGCGAACGACGAGCGCCAGGAAGAGGATGACGAGCAGCGGGAGGAAGATCTTGTTGGCCGCCTCGACGCCCTTGGACAGGCCGCGTCCGATCACGAAGAGGACGAGGATCCACACGAGCGCGAGGGGAATCATCACCGACCAGGCGGGCGCCCAGGAGAACGTATCACCGGGGACAACCTGCAGGAACGTATCAGTGAAGAACGTCGTCGGGTCGTCGCCCCAGGCGGCGTTTACCGAGTAGATCGTGTACTGCACGCCCCACGCGAGGACCGCACCGTAGTAGACCATGATGACGAAGCACACGAAGGTCTGGAACCAGCCGACGAACTCGCCGCCTCCGATAATCTTACGCAGCGCCCACGGCGGTGAACCGCGGAACTTGTGGCCGACCGCGTAGTCGAGCCACAGCATGGGGATACCAACGAAGACCAGTGCGACGAGGTACGGGATTAGGAAGGCGCCGCCGCCGTTGGAGTAGGAGACGCCGGGGAAACGCCAGATGTTGCCCAGGCCGATGGCCGAGCCGATGGCTGCCAGGAGGAAGCCTGTCTGGCCGCTCCACGAGTCGCGCGCGCGAGGCGCGGATTTGGATGCGGAGGATGACATGAAGTGAATTCCTTGCATTCGTGTGTATACGGGATAATTCCCAGCCAGACTAGGGCCGATGTACCAGGAAGTCAGCCAGAGTCCACGATACAGACCGTGTTTTTGCACTCTTTTTTACGTAGTCTTGACACACTGCAGCTGCAGCGAGGGTGGACGCAAAGCATCAAACGGAGGACGAAACCGTTAGTCCACGAGCTCCAAGGCGTGGAAAAGCGCCGCAATACCAACGACGACGGGAAGCGACGCGAAGGTCGTCACGAGGACCGTTCCCTGCGCGATCCGCTCCCCCGCCTTGGCACGCGTCGCAGCGATGTAGGCGTTCTGCGCGGAAGGCAGCGCCGCCATAATGGTCACCGACATGAGCGCAGGACCGGTCAAACCGAGCAGCATTCCGACGCCGCACGCGATCGCGGGCTGAAGCGCAAGCTTGCCGACGATGGCACAGGCGGTCGCAGCAATACCGGAATCCCCGGACGCAGAACGTCGATCCACGAGCGAGGCACCGAACGACAGAAGAATCATCGGGGGCGCGGCAGCCCCCAGCATGGACGTCGACACGTCGAGGAGGGTCGGCATCGGCCACCCCACAGCGGAAAACAGGAAACCGCACACCGCTGCGATGACCATCGGGTTGCGCGCGACGACCCTCGCAACGCCGACAATCGATGGCCGCTGCCCGGAGCCCACCAGGTCGGCCAGAACGAAGAACATCGGCGTAAAGAAACCCAGCTGGAACACCAGGATGGGAACGACCGCGGACGCGTCGTTCAGGACATAGACGGCGATCGGGATACCGATGTACGCGCCGTTATTCAGGGACGAGGCCATGGCCCCCAAAGCGATTTCGCCGCGTGTCAGGCGCAGGAAGAACCTGCCAACAAGCGCGAACAGCAGCGCGGTGCCCACACCCGATGCGGCGGCCACGGCGAGCGGAACACCGAAGACTCCCGAGATCCCAGTAGAGACGATGGCGTGGAAGAGCATCGCGGGGCTGGCCACCCAATACGTTGCCGAGGCAAGTGCCCCTGCGGCCTCCGGGCCAAGTGCACCCCCACGACGAGCAACCCAGCCAACGCCGATGATGAGAGCGATCGACAGGACCGACCAGACGATCGAGGCCATGCGAGCAGGAAACCCGTCAGCGCCAGGCGGCCACGGCCTCGTCGACCTTGGTGAGGGCCGACGCAATCGCCATGTGCATATCCAGGTACTGGTAGGAGCCCAGGCGCCCGCCGAAGAGGACGTCCTTCTCCCCCGCCGCCATCTGGCGGTATGCCGCGAGCGTCGAGCGGTCCGACGGCGAAGCAATCGGATAGTAGGGTTCGTCGCCGGGGCACGCGAATCGCGAGTATTCGCGCTGGATGATCGTATTGCTTGCACCGGTGCGATCACGTTCGGGGTGCAGGTGGGCGAACTCGTGGATACGCGTGAACGGCACGTCGCGATCCGAATAGTTCATGACCGAGCAGCCCTGGTAGTCGGGCACGTCGACGACCTCGGTCTCGAAATCGAGGGTGCGCCAACCGAGCTCACCCGCTTCGTAGTCGAAGTAGCGGTCAATCGCTCCCGTGTAGACGACCGGGACCTGGCCCACCGTCGACGCCTTCGAGAACTGCGAGGACTCATCGAAGAAGTCCACTCCCGTGTGCACGGTGATGCGCGGATGGTCGACCATGTTCGCGATCCACGCGCCGTAACCATTCAAGGGCAGGCCCTCGTAGCGATCCTGGAAGTAACGGTTCTCGTAGGTGAAGCGCACGGGCAGACGCGTGATGATGGAGGCGGCCAGCTCACGTGGATCCGTCTGCCACTGTTTGGCCGTGTACCCCGCGATGAAGGCGTCGTAGAGGGGGCGACCAATCAGGCTGATGGCCTTCTCTTCGAGGTTGCCGGGCTCTCCCGTAATTTCCGCTGCCTGCTCTTCGATGAGCGCTCGGGCCTCGGCCGGCGAATAGGCGGCTCCGAAGAACTGATTAATCGTTCCCAGGTTGATGGGGAGCGGGTAAACGACGCCTCGGAAGTTGGCGTAGACACGGTGGCGGTAGTCGTTGAAGGCCGTGAAGCGGTTGACGTAGGACCACACGCGCTCGTTCGACGTGTGGAAGAGGTGGGTGCCGTAGCGGTGCACTTCGACGCCGGTGGCCTCGTCGACCGACGAGTAGGCATTGCCTCCGATGTGGTCGCGACGCTCAATAACGGTCACGTCCATACCGAATCGCTCCGCGGCTTCGCGGGCGAACGTCAGGCCAAAAAAGCCCGATCCAACAACGAGCAGGTCCACGCCACTCCCCTTTCACGGTCGTCAGGACAATGGTAGCGGCCCCCACCTGCGGGTGCGTCTGCATGTGATCGACAAGGCCGGAGCGTGGACTCGTGGCAACGGCACGCTGGTGGTCACTTATCCTTGTTCATATCAGCTGATACGCGAGGGAGGTTCGGACCATGGTACGCATCGCTGTCGTTGAGGACGAGGCACTCTCTCGTCAACTCCTCGCCGACTACCTTGCCCGCTACAGCGACGAAAACGACGTCACTTTTGACATCACCTACTTTCAGGACGGTGGCGCGATTATCGGCGGCTACAAGCCGGTCTACGACATCATCCTCATGGACATCCAGATGACGAACGTGGATGGTATGACCGCTGCCCGGGCAATTCGCGAGGTCGACCAGGAGGTCATCCTCGTCTTCATCACATCCGCTGCGCAGTTCGCGATTCACGGCTACCAGGTGGGGGCACTCTCCTACCTCATGAAGCCTCTGCCCTGGTTCGCGTTCTCGCAGGAACTCTCACGCTACCTCGAGGCCGTTGCCAAGCGGCGCCGCGCCTCGGTCCTCCTGCAGTCGGGCACGTCGACCCACCGCATCGACGTCGCGGACATCGTCTACGTCGAGTCGATTAAGCACCGCCTGGACGTGCACACGGTCTCCGGTACGTATTCGATCACTTCCTCACTGAAGGCCATGGAGGAACAGCTTGCCGGTCACGACTTTTTCCGTTCAACTTCGTGCTACCTCGCGCACGTGCGCTCCGTCGCCGACCAGGAGTGCCTCATGACGGGCGGGGACAGCCTGCGCATTTCCCGGCCTCGTAAGAAGGCGTTCATGACGGCTCTGGCGAGCTTCGCGGGCGGGATCCACTGACGTGTTCGAGTCCCTGCCGGACATCCCGCGCCTGTTCACCGCCCTGGCCGAATGGGGCGCTGCCCTCGTGTATGTGTTCGTCGTCGCGCGCTCGGCGTCGTCGAACGCCCTGAACCCACACACTGCCGTCCCCCGCTGGCGCCTCGGTACCGCCGCGGTCGGTGGCCTCGCAGTACTCGTCGGCGCTCAGGAGGCGCTCGGCCACGCTCCCCTGTCCCTGTGGGTACCGGGCATGATAACGGCTTACGCTCTCATGTGGAGTGTCATCCGTCTGGGAACTGCACTGGACTGGCGCTGGGTGACCCACATGAGCACACGCGCTTTCATCGTCGCAGAGCTCGCTGCCTCCCTCGCCTGGCAGGTCGTCGTCTACACAGACGCCAACAAGCCTTTCTGGCACCCAGCATCCCTCGTCGGATACACGGCGATCTCAGCGACATGCCTGGGGGTCGTCTACTACTTTGAACGACGCGTCTGCCGCCAGGGGGCACTTCCCGTCTTGCGCCTCGCAGACCTTGCCTCGGCTGTATTCATTGGCATCGCCATCTTCGCCCTCTCCAACCTCAGCTTCATCTCAACGGAAACCCCGTTCTCAGGACGCTCCGGCTTGGAGATGTTCTACATCCGCACGCTTGTTGACCTGGCGGGCTACGCGATTCTCTTCGCCCAGTTTGAGCGCATCCAGCAAAGTGCGACGGAGCGCGAGCTGGCTTCCATCCAGGCCTCCCTCGATGCCCAACACCACCAGTACCTGGCCGCCAAAGAGGACATGGAACAGGTGGCCCGCGCTCACCACGACCTCAAGCACCAGGTCGCAGCAATTCGAGCGGAGCTGGATCCGGAGCGCGCCGCCACCTCGTTTGCAGAACTCGAGTCCTCGATCGAGCAGATCGGTCAGCAGTATCACAGTGGCAATGCTGTTCTCGACGTTGTCCTCACCACGAAGGGGCGCGCGTGCGCAGCCGCCGCCATCAATTTCACGGCGGTTGCCGACGGCGCACTTCTGGGCACCATGTCGTCGATGGATATCGCCACGCTCTTCGGCAACGCGCTCGATAACGCGATCGAGGCCTCGCGCCGCGTCGACGACCCTGCCAAACGCCTCATCAAGCTCGCGCTCTTCCGCCAGGGCCAGATGCTGGTCATCCGGGTCGACAACTGGTACGACGGTCGCCTCAACACGGACGCCGGCGGGCGACTGACGACGATCAAACCCGACACCGTCCGGCACGGGTGGGGCGTCAAATCCATCCAGTGGACGGCCCGCAAGTACGGTGGGCAAGCGGTCACGGATGTCACCGACCACTGGTTCACATTGACGGTGCTGCTTCCAGTAACAAACCCACAAGAGGACGAATGACGATCATCGACACACCACGCTTGCGCTTGCGCCCCTGGAGCGATGCGGACGCATCCGCCCTCTTCGAGCTCGCCCGCGATCCCCGCATCGGGATGCTGTGCGGATGGAAACCCTTCGAGTGCATCGACGATGCCCACGAGGCGCTGTCGACCGTCCTGGCGGCACCCGACAGCTACGCGGTGACGCTCGGCTCGACCGGTGAAATCGTGGGCTCGATCGCGCTGCGCATTGACACAGACTCCCCCGAGGCAACCGTCGCTGACATCGGATACTGGATCGGCGCACCCTACTGGGGCAACGGATACGCGACGGAGGCGGGGCACGCCATCATCGAGCGTGCGCGTGAGCTGGGCGTTTTGACGATCGTCCTGAAGTACTTCGACGGAAACGACGCGTCGCGCCGGGTCTCCGAAAAGCTCGGCTTTACGTGGCGAAGCCGCGAGGAGGACGTGGAATATCCGCTCATCGGCAAGCGTCTCACCGTCCATCGAACGGAGCTGGCGCTCGCCGCGCGCTGAGGGTGTTTCTCAGTTGAAGCCGAGGACAGCCGACGCGACCTTGTAGCCGCCGCGAACGACCTTCGGGGAGGCGTGGCGCACGAGGCCGGCGAGCAGGTCCTGGCGCAGGCGGTCCGTGGCCTCGGGGTTGATCTGATCCATGGTCTCCCAGATCTGCTCCTTGAGGGCCAGGTGCTCGGGTGTGCCCGACAGCTGAGCCATGACGGAGCAGACGACGGCGTTGATACGCAGGTAGTGGACCATGTAGCGCCACAGCTTGCCCTCGATCTCGGCGCGTGGAGGCAGCGCACGGGTCATCGCCTCGTTCACCCGCGCGAGCTGGTCCAAGCGCGTGATCATGACCTTCTCGTTGACGGACTGGTCGTCGCGGCCGATGAAGTAGTGGTACAGGTCCACGTCCAGGTAGCGGATCGTGGAAATGTAGGGCAGCGGCACGAACGAGTAGAGGTAGTCCACGTAGAACGTGTGCTCGGGCATGATCAGGCCGGAGGCGCGCACGACCTCGGTGCGCATCGTCAGGGCGTGCATCATGAGGTACTGGTCGTAGCGGCAGCGGCGCAGGTCGGCCCACCCGAAGGTGCGTCCGCGAGGTAGAACGTTGCGGTAGCGGATGACGGCCTTCACCGACTTTCCCTGCTTGTCGTAGACGTAGTTGGTGACAAGCAGGTCCAGGTCGCGCCCGGCCTCGCGTTCCTCGCGCAGGACGTCGAGAACGGCGTTCGTCGCACGGCGGTCCAGCCAGTCATCGGAGTCGACGACGCGCACGTGCGTGCCGGTGGCAGCGGCGAGGCCGGCGTTGACGGCACCGCCGTGTCCCTTGTTCTCCTGGTGGATGACTGTCACGGAGGGGTATCGAGCGGCCCACTCGTCGGCGATCTGGGCAGTACGGTCCTTCGAACCGTCGTTGACGATAATCGCCTCGAGTTCATCGCCGTATCCGACGAGCGTCGTCAGTGCCCGGTCGAGGTAATCCTCGGAATTGTAGGCGGGCACGATCACCGTCAGCAGCGGCGCATTCATGGCGTCTCCTCTCGTGAAGTCTGCCAATAGTCTACTGTGCGTCGCTGGCCTGCGCGTCCTCCTGCGAGGGATCCTGCTTGAAAACCACCTTAAAGATGGGGAAGAACACCCAGAAGGAGATGGCGGCGTTGATAATCATCGTGATGACGTCGGCAAAGGTTTCGCCGCCCGCGCCCATCACAGAAATCGCCCACGCATAGATCGGCTCTTTATAGAGAACCTGAAGGGCGGCGGCTGCGATCATGATGACGACGTAGGCGACCGCGTACCAGAAGGCCGCCTTGCCCACGGACGAGTTGGACTTGAAGGTAACGTTGCGCTGGGCAAAGAAGTTGATGACCTGCGCAATCAGCAGGGTGATCTCCACGGCAAGGAAATACGCGAGGCCACCGCCTCCACCCACAGACATTGAGCCTGCCGGGTAGTCGAAGAGGAAGACCGTGTGTCCGTGCGAGACGCCGACCGGCAGGAACTGGAAGGCCGTGTCGACGAGGCTCGTGTGCGCGAAAACCGCCTTGAACGCCGGCATGAGAACCAGCTGCAGCACCGTAATGCCGTTGGAGAGGATGAAGAAGATGATGAACTGCGCAACCGTCGGGTGCTTGGATTCAAAGTTCTTCCACCACCGGGTAAGAGCCTGCATGTGTGTTCCTTTACGTCAGTTGGGAGTAACGAGGTTGGGACCGCATCATCGGGTCTGGTCGAGTTCGCGCTGGGTGGCCTTGTTGGCACGCGCGTTGGAGAGGAATCCGAGGGCGGCGCGGGTGAGTCCTCGCAGGGGGTGCCCGTTGACGGCCAGGAGGATCGCGTCCACCATGTCGGGGCTTGCCGCGCCGTTGCTCATCTTCGCGATGGCACGGAAAGGCATGTTGAGGACGAAGAGGATGTTGAGGTCCGGGGTTCCCTTAGCGTCAGCCTTCGCTTTGAGGGCATGAAGCTTGCGTCCGGCGACGCGGGCAAGCCAGGTCTTGGCGCGCGTCATCTCGGACATCGGGTCGGCTGCCGACAGGTCGTCCGCGGGATGAGCCGTCGGGATCGTCCGTCCCAGCAGGACCGCAAACTCGCCGTTGGTGACGTGCGCGACGTCGGCGCTCAGGTAGTGTCCGAGGGCCGGGTCGATCGGCGAGGGTGTGGTTCCTTCGACCTCGAGGGTGGCGCTCAGCGGCGTGTCGGAGACGTTGCGTCCCACGTGGACCGTCCAGGTTCCTGCCTCGGTTTCCCACGCTGCGCGCGACGTCTCCCAGTGACGGAACGTGTAGCGATCGAAGGGAATCGTCACGCTCACTGATGCTCCGGCAGCCACCTCGACCTTGGCAAAGCCCTTGAGTTCGCGGGCGGGACCGAACACGCCGCCGGGTGCACTCACGTAGAGCTGGACGACCTCGGCACCGTCGCGCGCAGAGGTGTTGGTGACCGTGAGGGTCGCCCCCTCCTGCGTGACTGCAAGATCGGAGTATTCGAAGCTCGAGTATGAGAGGCCGTAGCCGAAGGGGAAAGCAACGTCCACGCCCGCGGTCGTGAAGTAGCGGTAGCCGATAAAGGGGCCCTCGCGGTAGTAGGACAGCGGGCCGGTGGCCGGGTACCAGGCGGCGGTCGGGTGGTCCTCATAGGAGAGCGCGTACGTTTCGGCCAGGCGTCCCGACGGATTGACGGCGCCACTCAGGACGTCGAGCATCGCCCCAGCTCCTCCCTGGCCGGTCAGGTAACCGTTGACGAGCGCGGGCACGGCATGCGCCCACGGCATCTCGACGCTGGCGCCGCCGGTCAGGACGACGACGGTGCGCGGATTGGCCGCTACGACGGCCTCGATAAGCCGATCCTGGCCCTCGGGCAGGCGCATGTGGGGGCGGTCCAGGCCCTCGGATTCGGCCAGCTCGTCGAGACCCACGTAGACAAGCGCCACGTCGGCGCGCGCGGCGAGGGCAACGGCCTCGTCGATGAGAGCGTCGCTCGTACCGCCGTGGCGCTCATACCCGCTCGTATATCCGGCACAGACGAGGCCTCCGGAGGCCTCTCCCCCGGCTTCGAGGAGCCCACGCGGCGATTCGACGCGCGTGGGGTTGACCTGGGAGGAACCCGATCCCTGGAAGCGGGGCGTGTCAGCGAGGGCACCGATGAGGGCAACACTGGTCCCGGCACTCAGGGGCAGGAGATCGTCCTCATTGCGCAGAAGCGTGATCGCCTCGGCGGCGATGCGCGTGGCCAGCCCGTGGTGCGACTCGAGGTCGTAGGGCCTGGGCGCGGGCAGGCCGGCGGCAGCTGCTGCGACGGCGCTGTTCGAACCACCCCAGTCGGAGACGACCATGCCGTCAAAACCCCACTCGGTGCGCAGGATGTCGGTCAGCAGGTGCTTGTTCTCGTGTGCGTAGGTACCGTTGACGAGATTGTAGGAGCTCATGATCGCTCGCGGCTGAGCGGTGCGGCACACGATCTCGAAGCCGGTCAGGTAGATCTCGCGCATCGTGCGCTCATCCACGATGGAATCCGACGCCATGCGACGCAGCTCCTGGGAGTTAACAGCAAAGTGCTTGGGGCAGGCAGCGGTACCCGTGGATTGAATTCCCTGGACAAGGCCCGCTGCCATACGGCCCGCAAGGATCGGGTCCTCGGAGAAGTACTCGAAGTTTCGCCCGCACAGGGGCGAGCGCTTGATGTTGAGGCCCGGGCCGAGCAGGACATCGACGCCAAGACCTCGGGCCTCCACACCCAGTGCCTCGCCCATCTCACGCGCCAGGTCGGGATTCCAGGTAGCCGCAACGGCGGACGCCGTCGGGAAGCAGGTCGCCTTCTCGGACTCCGCGATGCCCAGGTGGTCGGCGTCGCCGAGCTGGCGGCGCACGCCGTGGGGTCCGTCGCTCATGACAAAGGAAGGGACATTCGCAGCGGGGATCGCGCGCGAGTCCCATGCGCTGGCTCCCGACAGAAGAGCCACCGCCTGCAGCAGCGCCAGGTCATTGGCGTCGCTCAGTGCTTGGTGTTCCATCGTCGTGAACTGCCTTTCATGCTCCATCGCGGGTGTCATCGATGACTCTAGTGTGTGCCTTCGCTGCACTGAGCAACCGACCATGCGCATGATTTGTCGTTTGCGAGGCCCATTCTGCATATCCGAGGCCGTTTCTTCCCTGAGATAAGATTGCCCTATGACTGACACCAAAGGTTGCGCACAGGCGCAGAACGAAGCTGGTTCTCCCCGCGCGGTCTTTGTTGACATCGACGGAACGCTGTGCGACTCACGCCAGCACATCCCGCGCTCAGCGATCGACGCTCTTTCGCAGGTCCGGAGCAACGGACACCGCATCTTCGCCTGCACGGGACGCTCAGCACCCGAGGTCTACCCACGCTTCTGGGACGTCGGCTTCGAAGGGCTCGTTGGCGGCGCCGGCGGATACGCATCCGTTGAGGATCACGTGCTTCTCGACGAACGCATGCCCCGCGAGCACGTCGAGGTCTTGACTACCCTGTGGGAGGAACTCGATGCCTTCTACATCTGGCAGGGCCCGGACCACATGGGTCCCTCCGAGGGATATCTCGACTTTTTCGTCCCCAGGGCAGGGTCGCACCCCGAAGACTGGATCGAATATGCCCAGTCGATCACGCCCTTCATCGTCAACATTGACGACGGTTCCTTCACGAAGGTAACAGCATACGTGCCGCCCGAGAAAGCATCGTTGGAACGGGTGACGGCCGCACTTCCGACCGGATACCGTGCGATTATCGGCTCGGTGGGAGCAGCGGGATACGTGCCTTTCGAAGTCGTACCCGCCCACTTGTCGAAGGCAGTCGGAATCAGGGCGATCTGCGAACACGTCGGCATTCCCCTGTCCCGCACCGTCGCACTCGGGGACTCCAACAACGACATCGAGGCCGTGGAAACCGCCGCGCTCGGCATCAGCATCGGGAACGGATGCGAAGCCCTGACGAAGGCTGCAAACATCGTCGCCCCCAGCGTCTGTGAAGATGGGCTTGCGTGGGCTCTGAGTGCGGTCGGCCTGACTGGACAGGACCACACGAGGGGCTCCAGCCTCGGCGATACGCAGTGAGCGGATCACTGCAGCACTGGCTGCACCATCCCCTGACCCGTAACTCCGCCTTCATGCACCTGTGGGCGGGGCAAACCGCCGCGCAAGTGGGCTTCCAGGTCGGCACTCTCGCAACGTCAGCGATCGCGATTACCGTCCTTCATGCGAGCGAAACGCAGATCGGCATTCTGGCAGGCTTGCAGATGCTTGCCTTCCTCATCGTTGGACTCCCCGCAGGTGCGTGGGTGGACGGGTGGCGTAAGCGCCACGTCATGATCACAGCAAACCTCGCGCGCATCGCAGCGCTCGTATCCATCCCCATCGCCTACGCCTTTTTCTCTCTCACCATCGCCCACCTCATGGTCGTCGCGGCACTCCTCGGCCTGTCCACAGTCTTCTTCGACGTCGCCTATCAGTCCTACGTGCCGATGATCGCCTCAAAGCGATACATCGGAGCCGCGAACGGGCGCCTCGAGGCCTCCTACCAGGTAGGGCGTGCGGGCGGGCCGGGCTTGGGCGGCTGGCTCCTCGGCGTGCTCGCCCCTCCCCTGGCGTACCTCCTCACCGCATCGACCTATGTGTGCTCAACGTGGGCGATCTGGCGCATCCGCACCCCCGAGCCACGTCCCGCTCACTCCGATGCGTCACTTCGTTCTCAGATTGTTGAAGGGCTCTCCTTCGTGCGCGGCCAGCGCCTACTCTTTCCACTCTTCTCGTGCATCGCATGCGCAGCGTTCGCGGGGGCTGGCATTCAGGTCCTCCTACCCATCCTGGTCCTGCGAACCCTCGGCATGAGCGCCACGCAGCTCGGTCTGTTACTGAGCGCGGGCGCGCTCGGCGGTATCCTCGGCGCTCTCACGAGGCCGGCGTGGATCACGCGCCTGGGAATCGGGCGCTGCATCGTCATCACGAACATCGTCGGTGTCTCAGCACTCCTCGCCCAGCCCGCATCCGTCCACGTCCCGGTCGCCGCCGCGTGGGTCATCGCGTGCTCCGGCGTTGTCTCATCGTATTTCATCACGATCTACAACGTCACCCAGATGAGCTTGCGTCAGGAAATCTGCCCGCCCGACATGCTCGGACGAATGAACGCGATCTTCCGCTTCGCAGTCTGGGGAGTCATGCCCCTCGGATCCTTCGTCGCTGGCATCATTGCGTCATGGGTGGGCGTCGAAGCAACCATGTACATCTTCACCGCAGCGTCGATCACGGCGGGCATCGCCATGGGCTTCACACCTGCAGCACGCATTCGAGGAATGATCGCCGCCAACGTCTCATAATGTGACGTGCTCGGTAGGCACAAGAGTGTCTATTCACGCACCGTCGCGATACCATAAGTGTGAGGCAAACCGCAGCGGTTTGGGTCATTGAGCCAAGGAGGACACCATGGACACCGCAACGACCATCATCAAAGCCCTGGGCGGCTGGGACAACATCTCCAACCTAGAAGCGTGCATCACGCGCATCCGTCTCGATGCGGCCAACACCGACCTCATCGACGAGGCGAAGCTGCGCGAGGCCGGAGCCTTCGACGTCGTCATCGTCGGCGACGCGGTTCAGGTCGTCATGGGTCCCGACTCTGAGGACCTCGTCGAGCAGATGAAAGCGAGCCGGTGAGCTTCCTCGTTCGCGCACCTTTCGCCGCACAGATCCTGCCACTCAGCGACGTACCTGACCCCGTCTTCGCCAGTGGCGTCGTTGGAGATGGCCGCGCGCTCCTTCCCAATGCCGACGCATCGTGCGTCACGGTGCGTTCCCCCACCGCCGGCGTCGTCACGAAGCTCAAGTCACACGCTGTGATCGTCACCTCGACGCACGGGGTATCTATCCTCATCCACCTGGGGATCGATACCGTGGGACTGCGAGGAAAAGGTTTCGCACCCCTCGTCGACGAGGGGGACATCGTCGAAGTCGGCAGGCCCCTCATCCACTGGGACCTCATGCCAGTTCAGGAGGCATACCTCTCCCCCTGTGTGCCCGTCATCGTCGTGAACCCATCGGGCATGCAGGTATGCCAAGAATATGACGAGGACGCCGCCTCGGTAGACGCACTCGCCCCCCTTTTCTCAATTCCGGACGGTGAGTGATCACTGCTCCGACCAATGAGCCCCGCGACTCTTACGAGTCGCGGGGCTCATTGGTAGGGACGCTGGGCTGCGTCAGTTGACGCTGCCGCGGAGCAAAGCAAACAACGACGTGAGGCGCTCATCCGTGGGCAGCTCCTCAATCGCCACCTCATCCCCGTTGGAATCGCACAGCGGCACGCACCAGTTCGGATACTGATCCGCACCCGTACCCGGCATATTCTGCGGACGCACGTCCCCGACCGCATCCACAAGCGAGGCGACGACAAGCTTCGACGGCGTCTGCGCGACGTATCGGTACAGGCCCTCAACGGTCTCGCGCTCGCTAGGCTGGGCACCGTCAACGCAGCCGTACTCAAGCAGGCGCGCATTGACCTGCTCAAGCTCGAGGCGATCACCGGCGCGCACCGTCTCAATATCAGCCGTCAGCAGACCAAGCTCGGAACGCAGGGTCGTCTGAATGCCACGAATGTAGCCGAGGGTGGGCGGTAGGTCATGGATGTTGACGGCTGCCAGAGCGCGATCACGGTAGTGCTCGGGGCGCAGCGGCCAGCCGCCACCTTCCTTCTCGAACCACACAACGGAGGTGCCCAGGACACCGCGCTCACGTAGGTAGTCGCGCACCCATGGCTCAACCACGCCGAGGTCCTCACCAATAACAACGGCACTCGCGCGCTGGGCCTCCAGCAGGATGACGCCCATCATGGCCTCGTGATCGTAGTACACGTAGGTGCCCTCGGTGGCGGCGCATCCGTCCGGGATCCACCACAGGCGGAACATACCCAGGATGTGATCAATGCGCACCGCACCGGCGTTAGCCAGCGCAGCGCGGACCATGTCACGCAGCGGCAGGTAGCCCGACTCCGCGAGGCTACGCGGCGACCACGGCGGCTGCGACCAGTTCTGTCCCTGCTGGGAGTAGACGTCCGGCGGAGCACCCACGCTCATGCCGCTGGCAAAGAGCTCGGGACGGCTCCACTTTTCGGAACCGTAGGGGTGCACGCCGACTGCCAGGTCGGCCATGATGCCAATCTCCATGCCGACCTCGCGCGCCACATGCTGGGCGTGCTCGAGCTGTTCAGCGGCGACCCACTGGCACCACTGGTAGAAGTCGACGCGATCAGCGAGCTCGAGGCGCTCAAGCTCGACGCGAGGCGCAGAGGAACGAGCCAGATCCTCGGGCAGTTCGATCGTGCCCTCGCGCTCAACGAGGGCGCACCACAGCGCATAGTTGGACAGCTCCGAACCGCCACGCTCGATAAAGCGATCCAGCTGGCTCTGGCGATGATACGAGCGAGGAGCCGCAAAGATCAGTTCAAGAGCCGTGCGCTTGGCCTCCCACGAGCGATCACGGTCGATCAGGTCCTCGCGGGTGGCGAACTGGCGGGTCTCGTCGCGCAGCTGCTCGATGGCTGCGCGCGAGGCCTGGGGCAGCGAGGCGTACTCCTCGATGCTCTCGGGGCGAATGTAGATCGGGTTGAGCCACCGACGCGACACCGGCAGGTAGGGGGAGGTCTCCAGCGGAGAGACCGGCTGCGATGCATGGACCGGATTAACGAGCAGGAAATCGGCCCCCTTATCCGCGCATACGGCAGCCAGGTCAGCCAGATCGGCGGCATCGCCAATACCCCACGAGGAGGCTGAGCGCGTCGAGTACAGCTGAGCGTTGACTCCCCAGACGCGGCGCGAGGACTCCAAGAGGGGCAGCGACAGCGTGTTCGGCACGATAATGAGGGTCGCGGATTCCACATGTCCGCCCTCGACAGTCGCCACGAGGCGATGCCAGCCGAGCGGCAGCCAATGCGGCACGTCGAAGGTCGCGCGACCGACGAGCTCGCCGTCGATCATGCGGGGCGGAACGTAGCGGTCCACCTGATCGCACGCGCCCTTACGACCGTCCTCCAGCACCCACTGGACGTTCACCCACGAACCATCCGGCACGTGCACCGGGAACATGTAGCCGCCACCCTGGCGGGCGACGATCGTTGGAGGAAGGGTACGACGCCATTCGCGTTCCTCGGTCAGGCGCTGAGCCTCGTACACATCGCCCACGGTGGAAGATTCGTCGAGGGGCAGACCGAGGGCGCCAAGAACCTTCAGAAGAGTGGACGCACTCACGCCCACCCAGTTCCCATACCAATCCCAGAATCCGGTGGCTACGCCATTAGCGTCAGCGATACGGCGCAGCTCATCAATGTTGTCAGATGCGGGTGCGTGAATATCCACGAAAAAGCCTTCTACGTTGCGGGCTGATAATACCTTTATATTAAGCGTGGACGCGCTGCGACAAAGACTCCGCGGGCGTGTCATGGGCCACGCTGCGAAGGTTTGCGATTATCGCCGCAGCCACATCGTCGGACTGAGCGCCGCACACGATTTGCACAACGTCGCCGGAGCGCACGACGGCCAATACGCCGTCCACGCGCAGCGCCGCCTCATCGACGTCCCGCTGAGATTTCACCTGAATTCGGATACGCATCGTGCAGGGTTCTACCTCGAGGATGTTGAGGTGTCCACCCAGCGCGTCGATGAGCATTTGTTCAATCGCCACCGGAGCCCCTTTCGCGCGGTCGGATACTTGCGATACGTGTCACATAGTAGATGTGACCTGCGCAAAAGGCAAGTGGCATCCGCTACATGAGCAAATGTCCGCCGATCACAGGTGACAGAAGCGAAAGTTCCGGCGAGCAACTACAATCCCACAGCCTGTCAAGTCCAGCCCTCTTTCAGATTGGCACAACAACCATGTTGCGCCTGCCCACCAACACACAACTGGGGGGAGAATCTTTCAACCCTCCCCCCACAGCCAATGACGCGATTCAGTCGCGCGTCAGCTTACGGTGTGTCACGCGATGCGGGTTCGCCGCCGCCTCGCCAAGGCGGGCAACCTTATTCTTCTCATACGCCTCGAAGTTGCCCTCGAACCAGTACCAGCTATCCGGCTGCTCATCGGTACCCTCCCACGCCAGGATATGGGTGGCGACACGGTCGAGGAACCAGCGGTCGTGAGTGATGACAACGGCACAGCCAGGGAACGCAAGGAGTGCATTTTCCAGCGAACTCAGGGTCTCAACGTCAAGGTCATTCGTAGGCTCGTCGAGCAGGAGGAGGTTACCGCCCTGCTTGAGGGTAAGAGCCAGGTTCAGGCGGTTGCGCTCACCACCGGAAAGAACCCCGGAAGGCTTCTGCTGATCCGGCCCCTTGAAGCCAAAAGCAGAGACGTAAGCACGCGAGGGCATTTCCACATTACCCACCTGGATGAAATCCAGACCGTCGGAGACGACCTCCCACACAGTCTTTTCTGGATCAATACCGGCGCGCGTCTGATCAACATAGCTGATCTTGACGGTCTCACCGATCGTCAGTTCGCCGCCATCGAGGGGCTCGAGACCGACAATCGTCTTGAACAGCGTGGTCTTACCAACGCCATTGGGACCGATGATGCCAACGATACCGTTGCGCGGCAGCGAGAAGGAGAGGCCACTAATAAGGGAACGGTCGCCGAAGCCCTTCTGGAGATCCTTAGCCTCGATAACGAGGCTACCCAGGCGCGGGCCCGGCGGGATCTGAATTTCCTCGAAGTCGAGCTTGCGGGTGCGCTCAGCCTCGGCCGCCATCTCCTCGTATCGAGCCAGACGGGCCTTCGACTTGGCCTGGCGCCCCTTTGCATTGGAGCGAACCCACTCGAGTTCTTCCTTCAGACGCTTGGCCAGCTTGGCATCCTTCTGTCCCTGAACCTCGAGGCGCTTCTCCTTCGTTTCCAGGTACGTGGAATAGTTACCCTCGTACGGGTACAAATGACCGCGGTCGACCTCGGCAATCCACCCGGCGACATGGTCGAGGAAGTAACGGTCGTGGGTGACGGCAATGACCGCGCCCGGGTAGGAAGCGAGGTGCTTCTCGAGCCAGAGCACGCTCTCCGCGTCGAGGTGGTTGGTGGGCTCGTCGAGCAGCAGCAGGTCGGGTGCCTCAATGAGGAGCTTGCACAGCGCCACACGGCGGCGCTCACCGCCGGAGAGCACGGACACGGGCTGGTCCGGCGGCGGGCAGCGCAGCGCATCCATGGCCTGGTCGAGCTGAGAATCGATATCCCACGCATTGGCAGCATCAATCTCGGTCTGCAGCTTGCCCATTTCCTCCATGAGTGCATCGAAGTCCGCGTCGGGATTCGCCATCTCTTCGGAAATCTCATTGAAGCGCGCGAGCTTGCTGAAAATGTCGGCAGCACCCATACGAACGTTCTCGATGACGGTCTTCGTGTCGTCGAGGATGGGCTCCTGCATCAGAATGCCGACCGTGTAGCCGGGGGTCAGACGGGCCTCGCCATTGCTGGGCTCATCCAGACCAGCCATAATTTTCAGGATCGAGGACTTACCGGCACCATTGGGGCCGACCATACCAATCTTGGCGCCCGGGAAGAAGCTCATGGTGACATCATCGAGGATGACCTTGTCACCGATGGCCTTGCGGGCCTTGATCATCTGATAAATAAACTCCGCCACGTTACTCCGTTCGAGTGGTTCGGGCGCGCCTATGCGCGCGTATTCACCCCTATGGTACCGACCCGATACGGGCCGATGAGCCGCCCAGCGGGATGCAGGGGTCGGTGATCCTCATCTCAGCGCACTATTTCGCGGATTTCCCACCTTCCGCTTTCCGCAAGGGTTACGCGATGGTTACGGATGCGTAGTGATTTGTCGAAAACTATTCCAATTTTTTAAAAAACGCATGCGTAGGTTTGTTTTTTAAGACAAACTTTTAAGTATCGGGGGACGAGTGCCTCCACTGTTAAACAGCATCACCCGGAGGGAGGAACGCCGTTGAATACGCCCGAACGCATCACCATCGACGGCACCAGTGCGCTGATCTATCACGTCCACTCCACCCCCTCGACAAACGATCTCGCTACCACCCTCCTAGCTGACACGGCGACACCCACCCCGCACCTCACAACAATCATCGCCGATTGCCAAAGCGCCGGGCGCGGCCGCCTAGGACGGACCTGGATAGCCCCCGAAGGCCAAGCCCTCCTTGCCTCCACCATCGTCTCCCTGCCCGCCTCAGTTCCCACCAACCAACTCGGATGGCTCGTCTACGCCTGCGGCCTGTCTGTTCGCGACGCGCTCACGCGCCGCCTCGAACCTCTCGGCCACAACGTCCACCTGAAATGGCCCAACGACGTCCTCGTCGACGGAGAGCGCAAAATCTGTGGCATTCTCGCCCAGCTTGCCCCGGCCTCGTCCCCATTCACGACCGCAGTCATCCTCGGCTACGGCATCAACGTTGCCCAGCGCCCCGACAACCTTGCCACCGAGCAAGCCACCTCCCTGTACGCCGAGGGCGACGACGAAGCAGCCCAGGCAACCACCGCCGTCATGCGGGCCATCCTCGCCGACGTGCTGTCCGGACTCGAGAAGCGAGTCCGCGCCCTTATCGCCCACGGCAACGCCCACGACAGTGGCCTCGCCAACGAAGCTGCGAGCGCCCTTGCCCTCCTCGGCCAGCGCATTGCCCTCGCTGAGCCGACAGACCCCAACGGGCGTGTGGCGCTGGAGGGAGTGGCTGTCGCGCTCACGTCAAGTGGCTCACTGCTGGTGCGCACGGATGACGGTCGCACTCACGACATTAATGCCGGGGACGTCCTGGCTACTGGAATTCCTCTGACAACCGCTCACGACACCAAGGAGAAGCGTGCGAACAATTAATCGAATCCTCGTCGCCAACCGTGGAGAAATCGCTTTGCGCGTGTGCCGCACGGCCACCGATATGGGTATCTCCACGATCGCCGTCTACGCCGATCAGGATATGGCTGCACCGCACACGCGCGAGGCCGACGAGGCGCTGTCCCTGGGCGGTGACGATGCTGCGTCGACGTACCTGAATGGTGAGAAGATCCTGGCGATTGCGCTGGAGACCGGCGTGGATGCAATTCACCCGGGCTATGGATTCCTGTCGGAGAACTCCGATTTTGCGCGAGCCGTCGAGGACGCTGGTATCGCGTGGCTGGGTCCCGCCTCGGACGTGATCGATGCGCTGGGTGACAAGATCAAGGCTCGTCGCGTCGCCGAGGCCTGCAGTGTTTCGCCGGTTCCCGGAGTGTCTGAGCCCGTCACCTCGCGTGAGGAGGTCGAGGCGTTCATCGCCTCGGCCGGTTACCCGGTGGTCCTCAAGCGCGCCGACGGCGGCGGTGGCCGAGGCATCAGCATTATCCGCTCGCAGGCTGACTTGGACCTGTTCTTTGCTCGTCACACGGACGCGGCCGACCTGGGTGCTCACTTCGTCGAGCGCTTCGTGGAGATCGCCCGTCACGTGGAGACGCAGTCGGCGCGCGACTCGCTGGGGAACTTCCACGTCATCTCCACACGTGACTGCTCCGTGCAGCGCCGCAACCAGAAGTTGGTCGAGGAAGCGCCCGCGCCGTTCCTGCCCGAGGGTGCGCACGAGACGCTTGTGAACGCATCGCGCGCCCTGTTCGAACATGTGAACTACGTTGGCGTGGGCACGGTCGAGTTCCTCCTAGAGCCCGATGGCAACATTTGGTTCCTCGAGGTCAACCCGCGCCTGCAGGTCGAGCACCCCGTCTCCGAGGAAGTCACGGGCATCGACCTGGTGCGCGAGCAGATTCGTATCGCGCAGGGGCTGCCGCTCACCACACCCCCGGAGCCCCGCGGTCACTCCTTCGAGTTCCGGGTGACGTCGGAGGATCCCTCGAAGGACCTGACCCCCACCGCTGGCCGCCTCGACGAGGTGCACTGGCCCCTGGGACCGGGCATCCGCCTGGAGCTGGGTATCGATGAGGGCGATTCGGTCCAGACAGCCTTTGATTCAATGATCGCCAAGATCATCGTCACGGGTGCCGACCGTGAGCAGGCTCTGGCTCGCTCACGCCGCGCGCTAGCCGAGTTCTCGGTGCAGGGTGTGGCCACGCCGGTGCCCGTCTACCAGGACATCATTAACGATCCTGACTTCTGCGGAGTGGGCGGATTCAACGTCTCGACGCGTTGGTTCGAGACGACGTTCATGCCCCAGCACGACTACTCGGATCTGGCGGTGCCGGCCGAGGCCTCGTCGACTGCTGATCTGCCGCGCCAGACGTACATCATCGAGCTGGACGGACGCCGCGTGTCCCTGACTCTGCCAACGGGCATGTTCAACGCGCCGGCGGCTCGTGCCCCGCGCCCACCTCAGCCGCTGCGCTCCGCCCCGCGCCGCGCAAGCGCATCCGCCGTGCAGGCTGGGCCCCACCAGGGCGCCCCCGGCGACATCGTCGCCCCCATGCAGGCCATCGTCGTTGCCCTGGCCGTCTCCGAGGGCGACCAGGTCGAGGAAGGCCAGCTCGTGGCCGTCCTCGAGGCCATGAAGATGGAAAAGCCTCTGCTGGCTCCCCGCGCTGGAACCGTCACCTCCCTGTCGATCAAGCAGGGCGACACCGTGACCGCGGGTACCCGCATCGCCCACATCGCTACCGAAGAGGAGGCACGATGAGTACACCCAGTCCGCTCACGCGCGACGGCTTCATTCAGGCCCAGGACGCAATCGCGCAGGCCGCCGAAGAGAAGGCCGCGCAGCGCCAGCACGCTAAGAAAAAGCTGACGGCCCGCGAGCGCCTGTCCCTGTTCTTTGACGATGGCGTGTGGCACGAGGTCGGCCAGTTCATCGGCGGTTCGGTGCGCGCCGGGCGTATCGGTTCTGCGGTCGCGGCTGGTTACGGTCGCGTGCAGGGGCGCATGGTCGCTGCCTACGCTCAGGATTTCTCGGTTCTCGGCGGCACGCTGGGCAAGGTTGAGGGCGACAAGATCGTCGATCTGATTGACCGTGGTATTCGGATGCGTATTCCGATCGTCGGCATTCAGGATTCGGGCGGTGCCCGCATCCAGGAGGGCGTCATCGCCCTGGCCCAGTACGGCCGTATCTTTAAGAAGACGTGCGAGGCCTCGGGTCTGGTTCCCCAGATTTCGATCATCCTGGGGCCTTGCGCCGGTGGCGCCGTCTATCAGCCGGCTCTCACCGACTTCATCGTGATGACGCGCGAGAACTCGCACATGTTCGTCACGGGCCCGGATGTCGTCGCGGCGACGACCGGCGAAAAGGTGACGCTTGATGAGCTGGGTGGCGCGGCGATTCACAACTTCCAGTCGGGTGTTGCCCACCACATGGCGGACACGGAGGAAGAGGCGATCGACTACGTGCGGTCTCTCCTCGACTACCTGCCGTCCTCGTGCGAGGTGGCACCCCCTAAGTACGAGTACATTCCCAACCCCGAGGACGAGGCGGCGGCCCGCGCGGTTGCTGATCTGGTTCCTACGTCGGCGCGTCAGCCCTACGACGTGCGTGACGTGGTGCGTTCCCTCGTGGATCACGGCGAGTACGTGGAGATTCAGGACCTGTTCGCTCCCAACGTGACGATCGGTTTCGCGTGCGTCGATGGCCAGTCGGTGGGCATCGTCGCGAACCAGCCGATCAGCGATGCGGGCACGCTTGACGTGGACGCCTCGGAGAAGGCCGCTCGTTTTGTTCGCTTCTGTGACGCCTTCGGTCTGCCGATCGTGACCTTCGTGGATGTTCCCGGCTACCGCCCGGGCACCGAGCAGGAGCAGGCAGGCATCATTCGCCGCGGTGCGAAGGTGATTGTCGCCTACGCGAACGCGACCGTCCCCATGGTCACCGTCATCCTGCGTAAGGCCTACGGCGGCGCCTACATCGTCATGGGTTCGAAGTCGATCGGCGCAGACCTGGCGTACGCATGGCCCGACGCACAGATCGCGGTCATGGGTGCCGAGGGCGCGGCGTCGATCATGTACCGCCGCGAACTTGCTGCCGCCCGCGAGAACGGGACCTTCGAAGAGACGAAGGCCGAGCTCGTTGCCCGCTACGAGGAGGAAACCGTCAACCCCGAGGTCTCCGTCTCCTCCGGTCAGCTCGACGGCATCATCGCCCCCGCCGATACCCGACAGACCATCATCGATTCCCTGCACCTGCTGGTCTCTAAGGACCAGCGTGCGCCCCACGTCAAGCGTCACGACAACGGTCCCCTGTGACCGGCGCCGTTTGAGAAGAATTGTCCCCGAAGGAAAGTAAGAACATGTCGTTTGTGACCTCCCTGAATGAGACCCCCTACGCGCTGACCTTTGCCGGTCAGGCTACCCCGTGGCGATCCGCGCTCGACGAGATCGCCCATGATCCCGAGATCGCTGTGATCGTTGACGGAGTCATCAAGGCCTCGGACCAGGTCCTCTCCCCGGTGCGCCGTTCGCTGGCCACCCAGTCGGTTGCGTCCCTGCCCTTCGCCATCCCGGCCGAGGCCGGCGACGCGGCTGTGAACCGCGACGTTGCTGGCCCGGACGAGGCCGCCCTGTCGGTTCCGGGTATCGTTGCCGCCCAGCTGGGTGCACTCATCGACCTGACGCGCGCGGGCCTGAACATCGTGTCCAATCAGCCCACCGCGTTTGAGGGACACTCGCAGGGCGTGCTCGGCGTGGAGATTGCTCGCGCGTGGATCGCCGGGGACGAAGCCCGCGCCGCTTCCGTGTTCGCGCTCGCTCGTCTGATCGGTGCGGCCGCTGCCCGCATCACGCGTCGCGCCCGCGCCCCGCACGCCGGCGAGGCGACCTACATGGTGTCCGTGCGAGGCGTGTCCGACTCGCTCCTTGAGCGCATCATCTCCTCCCTGCCCTCGACCTCGCACCCGCTGTCGATCGCACTGCGTAACGACACCGACACCCACGTCGTCTCTGGTGCGCCCAACGACCTGGCGTCGCTGGTCGCCGCCATCGAGCGCGCCGCTACCAAGGACAAGGCAGCGCACGACGCGCACGAGCGCGGTGGTCGCCCGTTGACCCCCGTCTGCGAATACCTGCCGGTCTACGTGCCCTTCCACTCCCCCATGCTCGCCGACGCCCTTGCCCTCGTGGACGAGTGGGCCGCCCAGTGCGGGATCGAGGCCGAGCTCGCCCACAGCCTGGCTGCCGCCGTTCTCACGACCCCCGTGGACTGGCCGGCTCAGATCCGTGCTGCCGCAGAATCCGGTGCCACGTGGATCGTTGACGTGGGCCCCGGTGCCACGACTGTGCGCATGACCCGCGCGCTGGTCGAAGGCACCGGCGTCGGCGTCGTCGCCGCCGGAACCGCCTCCGACCGCGACAAGGCCGCGACCCCCGGCTGGGCCCCCGAGCCCGGAACCGACTGGTCGCACCTGCGCCCCGGCCTTGTGACCCTGCCCGACGGCAAGACTGTCGTCGACACTGCCTTCTCGCGCCTCACCGGCCGCTCCCCCGTCCTCCTGGCGGGCATGACCCCCACGACCGTCGACCCCGAGATTGTCGCCGCTGCCGCGAACGCCGGTTTCTGGGCCGAAATGGCCGGCGGCGGCCAGGTCACCGAAGAGGTCTACAACGAGAACCTGGCGGGCCTGCGCGCCCAGCTGCGCCCCGGTCACACCGCCGAGTTCAACTCCATGTTCCTGGACCGCTACCTGTGGAATCTCCAGTTCGGCCAGGCCCGCATCGTGTCGCGTTCGCGCGCGTCCGGTGCCCCCATCGACGGCGTCGTTGTCTCCGCGGGTATCCCCGAACAGGACGAGGCCCTCGCCCTCATCGAGCAGCTGCGCGCCGACGGCTTCCCCTACGTGGCCTTCAAGCCCGGCACGGTCGACCAGATCCGCAAGGTCATCGCGATCGCCCGCGAGGCCGACCCGATCAAGGTCATCGTCCAGGTCGAGGACGGCCATTCCGGCGGCCACCACTCTTGGGAGGACCTGTCCGACCTGCTGCTGGCCACCTACGCTCAGCTGCGCGCCCAGTCCAACATCGTCCTGACCGTGGGCGGCGGCATCGGTACGCCCGAGCGCGCCGCTGACTTCCTGACCGGCGAATGGTCGGCCCGCTATGGCCGCCCGCCAATGCCCGTCGACGGCGTCCTCGTGGGTACCGCCGCGATGACCACGAAGGAAGCACACACCACGAAGGCCGTGAAGGACCTCCTCGTGGCCACCCCCGGCGTGCCCGACAACGACGAGCTGCGCGGTTGGGTCGGCGAGGGCATGACCCGCGGCGGCATGACCTCGGGCCTGTCCCACCTGCGCGCCGACATGCACGAGGTCTCCAACGCTGCGGCCGCTGCCGCGCGCATCATCGCCGAAATCGGCTCCGACGGTGCCCAGGTGCGCGCCCGCAAGGACGAGATCGTCGAGATCCTCTCCCACACGGCCAAACCCTACTTCGGTGACCTCGAAGAGATGACCTACGAGGCCTGGGTGCGCCGCTTCGCCGACCTGTCCTACCCGTGGGTCGATCCCACGTGGCAGATCCGCTACCACGACCTCCTCCAGCGCGTTGAGGCTCGTCTGGCCCCCGTGGATCACGGCGAGGTCGAAACCCTGTTCCCGACCGTCGAGGACGTCGCCGACGCACACGCCGCCGCCGACCGCCTGATGGCCGCCTATCCGAACGCCGCGACCACGCACGTCACCCCCATTGACGCCGCCTGGTTCCCGGCTCTGTGCCGCTCCTACCCCAAGCCGATGCCCTTCGTCCCGATCCTGGACGACGACCTCATCCGCTGGTGGGGCCAGGACTGCCTATGGCAGGCGCAGGACGAGCGCTACAGCGCCGACCAGGTCCGCATCATCCCCGGTCCCGTGTCCGTGGCCGGCATCGACCGCGTCGACGAGCCCGTCGCTTCCCTGCTGGGCCGCTTCGAGGCCGCTGCCGCCGAGCGTCTGGCCGACTCCGGCGTCGTCGCGACCCCCGTCGCCTCTCGTCTGGGTAACGGCAAGCCTGCTGCCACCCGCGAGGAATGGCTGCGCAAGGTCCCGTTCATCTCGTGGACCGGCCACCTCATGACGAACCCCGCCGCCATCCTCGACGAGGAGCGCGTCTCCCTGAAGGAGACCGACACCGGCGTGGACATGGTCATCCACCTGGACACCGCCTGGGATAACGACCCGCGCGGCTCCGAGAAGCACGCCGTGCGCGAGCTGGTCTTCCCGCTGGTCATCTCCGGTGAAGACGGCGCTGTCCCCGTCATCGACGAGGCCAAGCTGCCCCAGCACATGTACGCGATGCTCGCGGCCACCGCCGGCGTGACCTCCGTGTCCGTCGCGGGTGACACCGTGGACGCGCTGCCCGTCATGGTTCCCTCCGCCAAGTCCGTCTTCGGCGAGGCCCACTACTCCTTCACGCTGGCCCCCACCCTGGGCTTCGACCACGCCGAGGCCACGGGTGCTGCTCTGTCTGCCACCTACGAGCTGGCGGCTTGGGCGCCCGACGCTCTGCTCGGCCCCGCTTGGCCTGCGATCTACGCAGCCCTGGGTTCTGCCATCCACAACGATTATCCGGTCATTGAGGGCCTGCTCAACGCCGTCCACCTCGATCACTCGATCACGCTGGAATACACGCCCGAGCAGATGCTCGAACGTGGCATCACCACGATCGATGTGACCAGCCACGTGGCCGCCGTCGACGAGTCCTCCTCCGGCCGTATCGTCACGGTCGCCCTTGAGCTGACCTCCAACGGTGAGCACGTTGGCTCCACGCAGGAGCGCTTCGCGATCCGCGGTCGCGCCACCGGCAACCGTGCCCCCTCCGAGGCCGCGCCCTTCGGGGGCGCGACCGTCGAGGTCGTGGACACGCCCCGCTCGGTCCTGCGTCGCGTGAGCGTCAAAGCCCCCGACGACATGACGCCGTTTGCGATTGTGTCGGGTGACTACAACCCGATCCACACCTCCTACGCGGCCGCCAAGGTCGCCGGCATGGACGCGCCCCTCGTGCACGGCATGTGGCTGTCGGCCACCGCTCAGCACGCTGCCGAGGCCGTCGTCGCCGGTCAGGGCGGCGCTCAGATCGCGGGCTGGACGTACTACATGTACGGCACCGTCGACCTGAACGACGAGGTCGAGATCACCGTCGAGCGCGTGGGCCGCGTCGTCGGCGGCGGCCTGTCCCTCGAGGTCACCTGCCGCATCGACAAGCAGGTCGTCTCGCGTGCGTCGGCCTACACCTTCGCCCCGAAGGTCGCCTACGTCTACCCCGGCCAGGGCATCCAAAGTGCTGGCATGGGCCTCGACGAGCGCACCAAGTCCAAGGCTGTCGACGAGGTCTGGCGCCGCGCGGATGCACACACCCGCTCGGCGATGGGCTTCTCCATCCTGGCGATCGTGCGCGACAACCCGACCGAGATCGTGGCGCGCGGCATCACCTACCGTCACCCCGAGGGCGTCCTGAACCTCACCCAGTTCACGCAGGTTGCGCTCGCGACCCTGGCGATTGGCCAGACGGCCCGCATGCGCGAAGAGGGCGTGTTGGTTCCGGGTGCTGCCTTCGCCGGTCACTCGTTGGGCGAGTACGACGCTCTGGCCGCATACGCCGAGGTCTTCCCGCTCGAAATCGTCCTCGACCTGGTCTTCCAGCGCGGTTCCACGATGCACTCGCTCGTGCCCCGCGATGAGAAGGGCCGTTCAAACTACCGCATGGGCGCCTTGCGTCCGAACCAGTTCGGCGTCGACGATGCCCACGTCGTGGAGTACGTCGCCTCGATCGCTCAGGCCTCGGGTGAGTTCCTCCAGATCGTGAACTTCAACCTGGCGGGCCAGCAGTACGCGGTCGCCGGCACGGTCGCGGGCCTGAAGGCCCTCGAGGAGGACGCCAGCAAGCGCGCTGCCGAGCGCGGCGGCAAGCGTCCCTTCATGTACGTTCCCGGCATCGACGTGCCCTTCCACTCCACTGTCCTGCGCAGCGGCGTGGCGGACTTCCGTACGAAGCTCGACGAACGTATTCCCGCCGAGATTGATCCCGCGAAGCTCGTGGGCCGCTACATCCCCAACCTGGTGGCGCGTCCCTTCGAGCTGACCCGCGAGTTCGCCCAGTCCATCCTCGACGTGGTTCCCTCGGAGACGGTGCGTAACCTGCTCGGGACGGAAGGCGCATGGGACGCGGCCCTGGCCAACCCGGGTGTCCTGACCCGCACGCTGCTCATCGAGCTCCTGTGCTGGCAGTTCGCCTCCCCGGTGCGCTGGATCGAGACGCAGCGCGTGCTGCTTTCGACTGAAGAAGCAGCCCCCGGTGTTGCCGGCCTGGGCGTCGATCAGGTCATCGAGGTGGGCCTGGGTGCCGCCCCGACACTGGCCAACCTGGCCTCCCGCACCCTGCTCGCCCCCGAGTTCGCTCTCTCCCGCGTCGACGTGTTCAACGTCCAGCGCGACGAGCCTCGCGTCTACGCGACCGACGTCGCCGTGATCGAGGACGATGAGGACGAGGAGATCACCCCGGAGGCTCCCGCCGCCGAGGCAGCTCCCACGCCTGCACCGGCCGCCCCCGCGGTCGAGGCTACTCCGGCTGCTGCCCCTGCGGCGCCGACCGGCGGCCCCTCGGGTGCCGACGTCGCGGACCTGCCCTTCACCGCGTCCTCCGCGATTCACGCCCTGCTGGCGCTGTCCGCGAAGATCCGCATCGACGAGGTCGGCGCCACTGACACGACCGAATCGCTCACCAACGGCGTCTCCTCGCGCCGCAACCAGCTGCTCATGGACATGTCCTCCGAGCTGGGCCTGAACTCGATCGACGGCGCCGGCGAGGCAGATGTTGCGACGCTGTCCGCGACGGTCGACAAGGCTGCCAAGGGTTACAAGCCCTTCGGCCCGGTTCTGGCCGAGGCCGTCAAGGAGCGCACGCGCAAGCTGTTCGGTGCCGCTGGCGTCAAGGCCGGCCGTATCACGGAGCGTGTCACCGGAACGTGGCAGCTGGGCACCGGTTGGGCCCAGCATGTCACCGCTGAGATCGTCCTGGGTACCCGTGAGGGCGCCTCGACCCGCGACGGGGACCTGGCGACCCTGCCCCTGGATGCTCCGACGAACGCCGCGGGCGTCGATGCCCTCATCGATGCGGCAGTGGCTGCCGTCGCGGCCCGCGAAGGCATTGCCGTGTCGCTGCCCAGCGCAGGCGGTTCCGCCGGTGGCGGTGTCGTCGATTCCGCCGCTCTCGACGCCTACGCCGCGTCCGTGACCGGTGAGGACGGCGTCCTGGCCAAGACCGCTCGCACGATCCTGTCCGAGCTGGGTCTGAACGCCCCCGCCCCCACCGGGGAGGATTCCTCCGATGACGCGCGCGTCATCGACGCGGTCGCGGCCGAGCTCGGTTCAGGCTGGGTCGACCTCGTTGAGCCTCGCTTCGATGCCGCGCGCGCCGTCCTGCTGGACGACCGCTGGGCATCCGCTCGTGAGGACGTCGCCCGCTACGTCGCCGAAGGCACCCTCACCGAGGGCGCGTCCTTCGTGGGCACCGGCCGCGCAGTGGCCGAGCAGGCCTCGTACTGGGCGAACCGCCTGCACGCCGAGGGTGATCACGAGCGTGCGGCTCGCCTGGAGCAGATCGCGGCCGACGCGCTCTCCTCCGCCGCGGAGCTGCCCTACGCGAATGACGTCGCAGTGGTCACCGGTATGACCCCCGCCTCCATCGGTGGCGCGGTCGTGGGTGGCCTGCTTGCCGGCGGCGCAACCGTCATCGCGACCTCCTCGTCGATCTCCGCTGCGCGCCTGGCCTTCGCTAAGGATCTCTACCGGACGAATGCCGCAGGCTGTGCCAAGCTGTGGCTGGTTCCCGCGAACCTGGCCTCCTACCGCGACGTGGATGCGCTCGTGGAGTGGATCGGCACCGAGCAGACCAAGTCCGTGGGCGCCGACATCAAGGTGACCAAGGAAGCCCTGGTCCCGACGCTGTTCTACCCCTTCGCTGCTCCTCGCGTCTCCGGCACGCTGGCCGACGCGGGCGCTGCCTCCGAGAACCAGATGCGCCTGCTGCTGTGGAGCGTCGAACGCTCCATCGCCGGCCTGTGCGTGATCGGCTCCGACACGCACGCTGACCACCGCCTGCACGTCGTGCTGCCCGGTTCTCCGAACCGCGGCATCTTCGGCGGCGACGGCGCGTACGCCGAGGCAAAGGCATCCTTCGACGCGATCGCGACACGCTGGGCGGCCGAGCCGATCTGGGGTTCGCGCGTGTCGATCGCTCACCCGCGTATCGGTTGGGTGCGTGGCACCGGCCTCATGGGCGGCAACGACCCAATGGTCGCCGCCGTCGAGGCTGCTGGCGTACGTACCTGGTCGACCGAGGAAATGGCTGAGCAGCTGCTTACCCTCTCGAGCGCCGAGGTTCGCGCCCAGGCTGCCAACGCCCCGGTAGACGCCGACCTGACCGGCGGCCTGGACTCCTCCATCGACCTGCGCGCCCTACGCGCACAGGCCGAGGCCGCCGCTCCCGAGACACCCGCATCTGAGCCGGTTGCGACCGTGTCCGCGCTGCCTTCGCCCACGCAGGTCACCGTGCCGCACGTCGAGCCGTCGCAGTGGGGCCACACCACGGCGTCGTTGGCCAACACGGTCGTCATCGTCGGTCACGGCGAGGTCGGCCCGTGGGGCAGCGCCCGTACCCGCGTGCAGGCCGAGCTCGGTATCCACACCGATGGCACCGTCGAGCTCACCCCTGCGGGCGTGCTTGAACTCGCCTGGATGACCGGCCTGCTGACCTGGTCGGACACCCCCGTGGGCGGCTGGTACGACAAGGACGACCAGCTGGTCCCCGAGTCGGAGATCTTCGATCGCTACCGCGACGAGGTCGTGGCCCGCTCCGGCGTGCGCTTCTTCCACGATGACGGCCCGCTGCACGACGGCTACACGCCCGAGTCGGCGATGGTCTTCCTGGACCGCGACATCACGTTCACGGTCGAGGACGAGACCGAGGCTCGCTCCTACGCCGAGGCTGACCCGCAGTTCACCGTGATCGAGCAGACCGCGTTCGGTGAGTGGCAGGTGACCCGCAAGTCCGGCGCCCAGGTGCGTGTACCTCGTCGCGCGACCCTCAACCGCCGCATCGGTGGCCTGTTCCCCACCGACTTCGATCCGGCTCGCTGGGGTATCCCGGCCTCGATGCTGGACTCGATCGACCCGATCGCCGTGTGGAACCTGGTCTCCGCCGTCGACGCGTTCGTGTCCGCTGGCTTCAGCCCCGCAGAGCTGCTGCGCGTCGTCCACCCGGCGACCGTTGCTTCCACGCAGGGCACCGGCTTCGGTGGCATGCGTTCGATGCACAAGCTGTTCGTCGACCGCTTCCTGGGCGAGGAATACCCGCAGGACATCCTGCAGGAGACCCTTCCCAACGTCGTGGCTGCACACACGATGCAGTCCTACGTGGGCGGCTACGGCTCGATGATCAACCCGGTCGGCGCCTGCGCGACCGCCGCGGTTTCCATCGAAGAGGGCGTCGACAAGATCAAGGCTGGCAAGGCTGACTTCGTCGTGGCCGGCGCGATTGACGACATCCAGGTGGAGTCGATCGTGGGCTTCGGCGCGATGAACGCGACGGCGAACTCTAACGAGCTGCTCGCTCGCGGCATTTCCTCGCGCTTCGTCTCGCGCGCTAACGACCGCCGCCGCGGCGGCTTCGTCGAGGCGCAGGGTGGCGGTACCGTGCTGCTGACCCGCGCGTCGGTGGCGCTCGACATGAACCTGCCGGTCCTGGCAGTCGTGGGACACGCGCAGACCTTCAGCGATGGTGCGCACACCTCGATTCCGGCGCCCGGCCTGGGTGCCCTCGCGGTGGCGCGCGGCGGACGCGACTCGGTCATCGCCCGCAACCTAGGCGAGCTCGGCGTGGGTATCGACGACGTGGCCTTCGTGTCCAAGCACGACACGTCCACGAACGCCAACGACCCCAACGAGTCGGATCTGCACACCCGCGTCGGCATGGCGCTGGGCCGTACCCCCGGCAACCCACTGCTGGTCATCTCGCAGAAGACCCTCACGGGTCACGCGAAGGGCGGCGCGTGCGTGTTCCAGGTGGGCGGCATCATCGACGTGTTCCGCACGGGTCTGATCCCCGCGAACGTCGCGCTGGATTGCGTCGACGACGCGATGGAGCAGTACAGCCCGCTCGTGTGGCTGCGTTCCCCGCTGGACCTGTCCTCTCGCGGACCTGTGCGTGCGGCGTTCGCAACCTCGCTCGGCTTCGGTCACGTCTCCGGCTTCCTGGCGCTGGTTAACCCGGCCGCCTTCGAGGCCATCGTGGAGCGTGAGGCCGGACGCGAGCGCCTCGAGGCATGGCGCACGGCATCGGATCGCCGACTGCGCAACGGCCAGCGTCACATCGAGATGGGCATGCTGGGCCACGCCCCGCTGTTCACTTCGGTGGAGGGTCGCCGCCTGCCCGACGACCCGGCTGCCGGCATCGCGGGTGACGCCCACGAGGTTGAGGCCGCGATCCTGCTGGATCCGTCGGCACGCCTGGGCGAGGACGGCTTCTACCACCTGCCGGAAGGCAAGTGAGCGATGCGCGGGCTCGGCGTTGACCTGGTTTCCCTGCCTGAGTTTGCCGCTCAGGTGAGGGAGCCGGGGTCGGCCTTCCTGGACGGCGTTCTGACGCCCAGGGAGGCCCGCCGGGTCCGCGCCCGTGCAGCCGCCACGTCCGGCGCTCAGCCCGGTTCCGCCCGCTATGACGAGGCCGTGGCCCGTCACGCAGGCGGCCTGTGGGCCGCGAAAGAGGCCTTCGTGAAGGCCTGGTCGTGTGCCCTCTTCGGCACTCCACCCCGCATTGGTGCCGACGACGTGGACTGGCGCGAGATTGAGGTGATCCACGACGAGTGGAACCGCCCCGCGATCGCGCTGCACGGACGAGTCGCCGCCGCGTGTGAGGTCTCGCTCGGGGCGCGCTCCACGTGGAATGTGCTCGTCTCTATCAGCCACGACGGGACGTGCGCCATCGCGCAGGTCGCGATCGTGGATGCGCCCGCCTAAGCGGCGTCGGACGGTTCGAGCGCGTCATCGTCATGAGGCTCGAACGACGCGTTTTTCGTCGCATCGGCACCGGCGTGGTCCACCGCCGAATAGTCGAAGCATGACGCAGTGTTTCCGCCCGGGGTTGAAGATTCAACCTCGGCACCAACGCACCCCTCCAATGTGCCCACAGGCGTCAGGTCGCCTTCCGCTCCCGCTGCCGGAGCGTGAAGCGTCGGCCCTCTATCCTGTGTGCCTGCCTCATCGGGTAGCATGTCCGTTCCTCCATCTGGGGCAACAGCTTCAGTGTGCGGCTGGTTCGTGAGCTCGGCCTCCGCTCCTGACCCCTGCGATATCACCGCAGAACCCGGCCCCGACCTCGTCGAATAGGGATCACCCTCCGTGCCTCCCGCGGCTTCATCGGTCGAGTGCGCGCCATTCTTTTTGAACTGGGAGGTCCCCCGCGCCAGGTCATGGCCGACCGAGGAGGCCCGGTAGACGATCGATGATCTGATCTGACCAGCCCCATCGACCCACCCGTTGGGAACGGGACGAGCAACCACGACAACGGGATCGCCCTTACGGCAGCTGCGGAACACGTTAGAGGCGAGCGTGTCCCAGGTTTCCACGGTGTACCAGTAGGCACCGTCCTCCACGTAGGAGG
>ERZ772960.146-NODE-146-length-68756-cov-5.879900_pt1 | contig 68756 bp, 53 predicted proteins | sample MGYA00580678_ERZ772960 | MGnify/ENA primary metagenome ERZ772960 (study PRJEB29015, sample SAMEA2737930) | human oral metagenome | biome: human oral; feature: human-associated habitat; material: dental | place: China | collected 2059 ...
CTCTCGACGCGAGCCCCGGCCGCCACGGCCGCGGGCAGCGTGACCAGCGCCAGGGCGAGGAGGACGATCGCCATGACGGTGAAGGTCGCCATCAGGGGCGTGGCGACGGCCCGCCAGACGGGCACGCCCGCATTGAGCGTCGTGCCGAAGTCGCCGGTCAGCACCCCGCCCAGCCAGGAGAGGTACCGGCGCGGAAGGGGGACGTCCAGCCCCATCCTCTCGCGCATCCGCGCCACGGCCTCCGGACCGCCGCTCCCGGCCGCCAGGGAGGCGGCGTCGCCGGGCAGCGCCTGGACGAGGAGGAAGAGCACCGCGCTCCCCAAGAGGCAGAGGAGGAGGCCGCGGGCCGCCCGCCACATCAGCCAGGCGGGCAGCCCGGCGCCGGTCCCGGCCAGCCCCGTCCGGGGCTCGGCCGGGCTCACCCGGGACCCGGTCAGGCTCACGAGGCCGAGAACGTCGCTTCGGCGATCCAGGGCATCGACTGGTCGACGACGAGGCCCTTGAGCCCCTTGCGGTAGGCCGACAGCTGCTTCTGGAAGCCCCAGACGAGGTCGCCGCCCGACTCGTGGATCTCCTGGGAGATCTCGGCGACGAGCTTGTCGCGGGACTTCTCGTCGAGGGTCTGGGTGGCCTTGGTGAACTTCTCGGTCATCGCCTGCGAGGAGTACCCGCTGACGTTGTAGGGAGACCGGGCGTCGGCCTGCATCCTGAACTCGCCCATGGCGGGGCGGTTGATCCAGTACATCGTGAAGGCAGGGGAGGCGTAGAGCTTGTCCATCTGCGAGAAGTAGGACTGGGCGTCAGCCTTCTCGATCTTGACGTCCACCCCGACCTTCTTGAACTCCTGCGCCATGAGCTCGGCGGAGGCGACCAGGCCGGGGGTGATGTCCGCCGCCATGATGGTGAAGGACGTCACGCCCTTGGACGCGAAGATCTTGCGGGCCTTCTCCTTATCGGCCTTGACTTGCTCGATGTCCTTGGGATAGGAGGGGTAGCCCTTGCCGAGCATGTCGTTGCCGAGCTCGCCGGACTCTCCCAGGACGGTCTTGACCATCTTCGCCCGGTCGAGCGTGAGCTTCGCCGCCCGCCGGACTTCGGGGTCGTTGAACGGGGCGACGCGCGTGTTGAGCACGAGGTCCATCGCCGAGGCCGACTGCAGGGTCGGCTTGGGGGTGACCAGGTCGGAGGCGCTCTTGAGCGTGGCGAGGGAGGCCGAGTCCAGGCCGTAGGCGTAGTCGATCTCGCCGGCATTGAGGGCCTTCGCCCGCGCGGAGGCGCTCGCGATCATCTTGACCTCGACGCGCTTGATCTTCGGCTCGCCGGCCCAGTACTTGGGGTTGCTCTTCAGCTGGTAGCCGGTCGAGGAGTCCCCCTTCTGCAGGGCGTAGGGGCCGGCCCCCACGCCGGTGAACTGTCCCTTGGGCGCGATCGGGGACATCATGGCCAAGGTCGATTCGAGGAAATCAGAGGACGGGGCGGTGAGCTTGAGCACCGCCGTGGAGCCCTCCGCCTTCGACGCGGCGAAATCGATCCCCCCGTACAGCGTTTTGTACTCGGGCGCCTGGGCTAGGTGCTGGAACGAGGCGAGGACGTCCTGGCCCGTCACCGGGGTCCCGTCGGAATACGTCAGGCCCTTGCGCAGCTTGACCGTCCATTCGTCGGCCGTGGCGTTGGGCGTGATGGATTCGGCCAGCCGCATCTTCGTCCCCTTGTCCGTCGTCGCGGCGAGCGAGCCGTAGATGTAGGAGATGGTCATCATGATGCCCGGCGACGTCGCCGTGTTGGGGTCCAGGGAGTCGGTCGGGGTGAGCGCCGTGCCGATGCGCAGCTGCTGCGAGGAGCCCTTGGACGAGCCGCCGCCCGAATCCCCTCCCGAGCATCCCGAGACGACGAGGGCGACGCCCGCGGCCAGGGCCGCCAGGCGGGCCCGCCTTCTTCTCTTCACGATATGTCCCTTTCCATCGCAGATGTGCCGCCGGCCCGCGGTGCGTGCCGTGCGGCCGGTCCGGACCGGCCGCACCCGCGCGCCGAGATCAGTCCGCTCGGCGTGCCGAGCGCACTGAACTGCGTTCACGTGCGCGTGCTCCGACCTCGTCGATGAAGCAGAAGCATTGGCCGCGTGACGGTCCGCGGGAAACGGATCGCCCAGTCAGGTTAGCCGTTCCTATCCAGAAAGGGTAGGGTGGCGGCCTCGCGGTGTCAACGCTTCGGGGCGATCCCCGGCCCGGCAACTGGGCCGGGGCTGCGCTCAGTCGCGGTTCCACGTCGACGGCGTTCCGAGGCTGCGCAGGCCGCCAGCGCTCACCGCGGCCAGCGCCGCGAGGGTGGCCGCCAGGCCCAGCCCGTAGGACGGCCCGACCTGGCCCGCCTGGACGAGGGCCCCACGGTCAGGGGGACAAGCGCCGAGAGCCCCGTCTCCAGAACGCTCATGAGGGAGGCGACCCTCCCCTGGAGGTTCGACGGAGTGACCGAGTAGATGTATCCCTGCGCCACGGTTCCGACCAGCGGCACGGCGATCCGCATGCGGACAACCAGACGAACAGGGCCGCGTAAGTGTGCGAGAAGACGGTCGCCAAGGCCAGCCCCGCCATGACGGACATCGCGGAGACGAGCAGCGTGCCGGAACCCACCTTGGGCGCGTACCGCTTCGACAACGCCGAGCCCGCGAGCAGCACGACGGCCAGCAGCAGCCCGAAGAGGCCCCACAGGACGGCGCCGGAGAGCCCCCTGGCGATCATGGCCGGCGTCGGTCGACCCTGTCGACGAGAACCCCTCCGAAGAGCGCGAAGCGCAGGAACGCGATCATCCCAGCCGTCTGGACGACGCCGGTGCTGGCCGTGGAAGCCGTCAGGGAGAAGACGACGAACGGGAGCGCCACCTCCTGGCACGATCGTGTGAGCATGTCCGCGGTCGAGGCTCCCAGCCACAGTCCGTAATCGCGTCGCGAGTACGCCACGGTCGCCTCCGGGTTTCCTTCGATTCCGTCAGGCCGGCAGCGCGGCATTCACCGTCCGAGCGCTTCCATAGGCGCTCGAACTCGAACAGTCCGCGTCCAGCCGCACTGACCCTCACCAGAGCCAGCCTAGACGGCAGCGGGGCCCGCGGGCCGGCAGGCTCACCCTTCGGGACGGCGAGCATCCCCGCTTCTCAACGTCTCTCCCCGCGGCGGGCGCGGCCCGCCACCAGCAGCCTCGTCGCCCGCTCGCAGGCGTCGGCGAGGGCGGTCGGGCCCGAGGCCAGGGCCTCCTCCAGGGTCGTCACCCCGGCGACGATCGGCACGAGCCCGGCGAAGCCGTGGTCGTAGAGCGCCTCGGCCCCTTCGCCGAGCCTGCCAGCGAAGGCCACGATCGGCACCCCGGCGGAGCGGGCCGCGCGGGCCACGCCCGAGAGGGCCTTGCCCATGAGGGTCTGGCGGTCCACCGCGCCCTCGCCCGTGAACACGAAGTCGGCGTCCCTCACAGCGTCCGCGAGCCCCACCGCCTCGGCGACGAGGTCCGCGCCGGATCGCAACTCCCCGCCGAGGAAGGCGCAGAACGCGTAGCCGAGGCCGCCTCCCGCGCCCGCGCCCGCGGCCAGGGCGAGCCCGGCGTCGTGCCCGCACACGGCGGCCAGGCGGGCCAGCGCCGCGTCGAGGAATCCGACGTCCTCGGGAGTGGCCCCCTTCTGCGGCCCGTAGACGGCCGAGGCGCCGCGGGCGCCCAGGAGCGGGTTGTCGACGTCGCACGCGACCCTGACTGCGACGCCGTTCAGCCGCGGATCCAAGGCGGCGGTGTCCACCGCCGCCAGGCGGGCGAGCGAGGAGGGGCTCCCGTCGAGTTCGCGCCCGTCGGCGTCCAGGAGGCGCGCCCCGAGTGCGCGGAGCATCCCGGCGCCGCCGTCGTTCGTGGCGCTGCCGCCCACGCCGACGAGGAGGTCGCGCGCCCCGCCGTCCAAGGCCGCGAGGATCATCTGCCCGACGCCGAAGCTCGTCGCCTCGCGGATGCGGCGGCGCTCCGGCGGGATCATCCCCAATCCGACCGCCTGGGCGCACTCCATGACCGCCGTGCCGCCGGCCATGGCGAAGCGCGCCGTCGCCCGGCCGCCGTAGGCGTCGAGCACCGGGACCTCGACCGGGGCCAGGCCGAGCGCATCGGCCAGGGATTCGGCGAAGCCCTCGCCGCCGTCGGCCATGGGGATTTCGGGGCATTCGGCGTCGGGGAGGACTCGCCGGATTCCCCGCGCGAGGGCGCGGGCCGCTTGGGCGGCGCTCATCGACTCCTTGAAGCTGTCGGGGGCGCAGACGATCTTCACGTCCGCCATCGTATCCGCGCCGGCCCCGGACGGCGCGCAGAACCGCGGGGCGCAGCAGGCCCCGGCGGCGAGCGCGAACGCCACCGGAACAACGACGCTGCCGGAAATGGGAGCGGAACCGCGCATGCGAAACCTCGGGGAGCCCGCACGCGAGCCGATCGGCCGCCGGGCCATCCGTCGCGGGCCTCGACCGGGGAAGTCCTCCCGGACAGTCCGGAGTCCTCCAACCGTCCGGCGGGGCCACCCTCCCGGGCGATCCTCGGCCGCTCCCGCCGGGGCGAGCCGGTCGATCGGGGTGCGCTCAGTTAACCGATCGGGGTGCCTCCGGCCAAGGGGCGCACGTACAATGGAGGGGCGACCACGACCATGCAACGGGGCTGGGCGATGCTCCACGGGCTCACGCATCCGGCGGGTTCGAAGCGCCGAGCGGAACCGGGGCCACGGCCACGCGGCGTCCCCGCGCCCCGGCCGGGTCAGCGGAAAGCCACACCAGAAAGCGAGGAGCGATGAAACCCGAAGACCTTGCCCGACTAGCGGATGACTCCCGCTTCGAAGCGACTCCCGAAATCGTCTCCCGAGCACGGGGCGCCATGCTCGCCTCGGCCTGCGGAGACGCCCTCGGGGTTCCCTACGAATTCGCCGCGCCCACGGACTCGCCGGAGATGATCGGCGGCGGACTCGGCCCCTACGAACCCGGCGAATGGTCCGACGACACCCAAATGGCGATATGCATCGCCAAAGTGGCGGCCAAAGGCGTATCGCTGACCAGCGAGCCCGCCCTCGACCTAGTCGGCGAGCGCTTCCTCGACTGGCTGGCGGGCGGCGCGTCGGACGTGGGAACGCAGACGCGGGCGGTGCTCGCCCACGCCGCGGAAGCCGGCCGCGGCGACGTCTCGGACCGCCTGCACGAGGCGGCCGACGAATTCTCGGCCCGGACCGACAGAGCCGCGGGAAACGGCGCGCTCATGCGGACCACGCCGGTCGGGCTGGCGTTCCCCGGCTCGCGGATGCGCACGGCCAAGGCGGCCAAGGCCATGGCCCGCCTCACGCACTACGACCCTCTGGTCGACCAGTCCTGCATCCTGTGGACGGAGGCGATCCGCCACGCCCTGACAACCGGGCAGGCCGACGTGCGGGCGGGGCTCGACCTGCTGGACGCGCAGGCCCGCGACTACTGGGCGAAAGCCGTCGACGACGCCGAGGCGGGCGCCTTCTCTGCCCACCAGAACGGCTTCACCGTCGTCGCCCTCCAATGCGCCTGGCACGCCGTGTTCTCGGTCCGCGACCTCGCGGGCGAGCAGGCGGTGCGCACGGGCCTGATCAACGCCGTGTCCCTGGGAGGCGACACGGACACCGTCGCCGCCATCGCCGGCGGCCTGCTCGGAGCTGCCCACGGCGAGAAGGCGATCCCCGCCGAGTGGAGGCGGGCGGTCCACGGCTGGCCCGGCATGACGGGCGGGCAGCTGGCGGACCTCGCCCAGGCCGTCGTCGTCAAGGCGTCCGCACACGGCTAGAGGCCTCCCGCCACGGACCTTCCCGGAGCGGCGCCTCCCGGGCGAGGCCGGCTCCCGTCCCGGCGGGCGGGACCGACCCGGCCGGGCGGCGCCGTCATCGGCTGCGTCCGCGCCCAAGCCCGCGTCCGCGCCGGCGCCTGCTGTGCCGAGCCCGGATCTCGACCGCCTCCGTGCGACGTCTCCGCAGCAGGCCCGCTTCGCGCATCCTTGTGTATTCCTCGAAGGAGGCGCGCACCTGCCGGTAGGTTCGCCCCAGCGAGTAGTCGTCGTTCAGGGGCAAGCGCCACTTGTACCAGCGAGCGGCGGTGCACACGATCCCTCCCACGAGCGTGGCGGCGATGAGCGCGAGGCTGGGATGCCCCGCATGCCACAGGGCCATGGCCGGGATCGTCGCCGCGAGGGCGCCCGTGGCGTAGAGGGTGTTGCCTCCGAAGATCGCCGGGGTCCGGCCGACGGCGATGTCGCGGATCATGCCCCCGCCCACCCCGGTGATGACGCCCAGGAGCATGGCAGGCCCGATCCCGAAGCCGAGCTCGACGGTCTTGATGGTTCCGGTGGCCGACCAGGCGCCCAGGACGAAGGCATCGGCCAGAATGAAGAACCGGTGCCACCACTTTCCGCGCAGCGGCAGGAGGAAGGCGACGACGGCCCCCAGGACCGCGCCGCCCAGATAATAGGGGTTCGTCAGCGCGACGGGCGGACCGCTCTGCAGGAGGACGTCGCGGATCATGCCCCCGCCGAGGGCAGCCATCAACGCCAAGGCCACAAACCCGACGAGGTCGAAGCGACGCTCACGGGCGACCATCCCGCCCAGAACGCCCGCAACGACGACTCCGCCCACGTCGACGCTCAGGAAGACCCACTGGAATACCTCGGAGAGATCCACCCTGAAAGTGTAGAGCCTGCGGGCACGGACTCCTCGGAGGAGGCCTCATCCGCCGGGAGGACGGCCCGATTCTTCGACAGGGGCGCGGGAGGTCTCTCCGAAGACTATGCCGAGACCGGCTCCGACGCCCCGGCCTCGAGCGGGTTCGCGAGCGCCCGCCGACCCGCCGGCTATTCGACGGCTTCGGCCACGATCGCCTCGTCCTCGACGGCCGCCTTGCCACGGCCGAACGGCATGGCGTCGGCCACCTTCGACTTCGCGGCCCCGAACGCCTGCCCGGCGGCGTCCTGCGCCTTGTCGACACCCACCTGAACGGGCTTCGAATTCCACACTTTCGAGCTGACCTTGACGATCTGGTCGTACCGCTTGCGGCCCGCCTTCGCCCCGAGAACGTATCCGGCCGCGAACCCCACCGCGAGGGACTTGACACCCATGAATCACTCCTTGCTCTTCGCCTGCACACGACTGCCCCGCGTGCGCTTGTCTCGCCGACACGGCCACCGCGCCGTCGGCAGGTGGCACCCACCACATCTTACCCATACACTGGCTTCAGGAGGAATCATGAGCGGTTCGGCACACACCCCCGCCGTCTCCGTCTCGCACCCGATGATCAGCGACGAACGCCTCGAAAACGCCACGGGGCGCTCGCGCAGGCACTGGTACCGGGAGCTCGACGAAGTCGGCGCCCAGGAATGGGACCGTAAGAGGATCGCGCGCTGGCTGGGCGTCAAACGCGAAGTGGACGCCTGGTGGGCGCAGGCGCTCGCGATCGACTACGAGCGCGACCGTGGGCTGCGCGACGGCGGGCGGGGCCGGGACGGCGCGCACCGAGCGTCCGTCACGAAGACGGTCCGATGCCGTCCACAGGACGTCTGGCCGTGGATCGACGACGATGACGAGCGCCGCGACTGGCTGGACTGCGAGTTCGAGGTCCGCAGCCACACGCCGGGCACGTCGCTGCGCCTGGAGGCCGCCGACGGCTCGCGGGTGGCGGTCTCGCTGCGCGCCCTGCCGGACGCGGCCGACGGCACGCCGCGCACGCGCGTGGAAGTCGTGCACTCGGGGCTGCTGCGCGCCGACGACCTGGAGGAGACGAAGGCCTTCTGGCGCGCCGCCCTGACCGCGCTCGCCTCGCTCGTCTCCTGACCCGGCGTCTCCGCCCGGCGCCGGGAAACCGCCGGCGCTCTCGACCGCCTTCGAGGGCCGGCTACCCCTTGTGGAGGGCTACCTCTTGTGGAGTCGGACGATCAGCCCGCGGTGGTCGGAGCCTCCGGCGTCGACTATCGCGGCCCGGTCCCCCCTGTACCCCGCCGGGCTCATGATCCGGTCGATGGGCGCGCCCAGCAGGGGGCTGACGTTGCTCGGCCACGTCCCCACCGCTCCGCTCCCCGCTTCGGCGGCCGCGTCCCGGCACGCGGTGCCGCCGAGGACGAGTTCGTGGTCGGCGGTGGAGTTGAAGTCCCCCGCCAGGATGGCTCCGGGCAGTTCCCTGCACACCCCGTAGGCCGCCGCGATGTGTTCCTTCCATTCGCTCATGCGCCGCCCGTCGAGCGAGGCGCCCGTCGGGGCGACGGTGTGGACCGCGACGATCGAGGGGCCCTTCCCGCTCACTGGGCCGACCGCGACGGCGGGGAGCTCGGCGTCGGCGATCGCCCGGGGGAGCGTCCGCTCGGCGTACTCGCCCAGGCCCTTGGACACGAGGACGACGGTCGACCCCCAATCGGCCGCGTACCTGGAGTGCCCGTTGTCGAATCGGGCGAACGCCAGACCTCTGCTCTCGAGTTCGGCGGCGAGCTTCCTGCTGCTCCCCGTGGACGTCTCCACGAGGGTGACGACGTCCACGCCGTTCCTCTCGACGAGGTCGGCGAGGGCCTTGACGGGGACCCGTCCGCCTTCGGTGTTGTACTGCATGACGGTCACCGATCCGTCGCCCTTCGTCCGGGCGGTCACTCCCCTGTCGGGAGGGAGGGCCCCGTGGTTGGTGAAGCCCCTCGTGATCAGGATCCCGGCGTGGAGGGCGGAGCACACGGCCAGGACGGCCGCGAGCGCGAAGGCGATCCGCCCGCGCTGCAGAAGGACGCGGCGCACGATCCCGATGATCAGGAAGAACAGCGCGGCCGCCCCGAGCAGCATCGCCTCCCATCCGCGCAGCGCCACGAGCTCCGCGTAGGGAGCGGTGAGCGCGAGTCGGCGGAGGCCTCCCGGAAGGACGTCCGGCCGGACGGTCGCCGCAGCCGCCGTCGCCGCGACGGACGCCAGGATCGCCCACGTCAGCTTCATCGGGCTGATTCTCATGCGTGTTCCTCTCGAGTCAACGGCGAGCATAGCGTCGAAACCTGCGCGTCTCCCGGACGACGCGACGTCTTGCGGCGCATCTCCCATCCGGCGCGGCGGGACCGGCCGCCTCGACTGCTGCGGCATGGCGGGCGGGCCGCGCGGAAGGAGGGCGAAGGAGGGCCTTGCGGCGGGGAACGGCGCGGGGTCGGGGATCGGTCACCTTCGCCGAAAGCGTTCTCGGGGCTTAACATGGTCGGGCACTCCGGCGTCGAAAGGGTCGAAAGGACTGAATCACCGCCCATGGAAGAGATACAGCTTGAGCCTCGCGACCTGAGCGGAGCGTCGAAACTGACGCTCGAGGGCCAGACCATCGTCGTGCACCACAAGAAGAATCCGACGGTCTTCCCGCTGGCCGCCGGCCAGCCGCCGCATGAAGGCCAGCCTCACACATCCGCCTTCTCCGTCACGCCGGCCACGACCGGTTCGGCGTGGAAGATGACCCGGGGGATGCGGCAGCGCTCCACGTCGCGGGTCGCCGCCCTGGCGCGCTACACGGTCGTCATCCGCGTGCCGGGCCGGGGGGCGCGGGTGTCCAACCGCACAGTCCAGAAGACGGGCTGGCTCCTGCTGGGGGACGACGAGAACCCCGTCGCCTGGCTTGGAAGCGCCTCGGCATCCTATGGGGACTCCCCTCTCTACGACAGCGAGAAGGCGAAGGAATTCGCCCAGCGGGCCGGCATCGGATACGTGGAGCTGGGGACGATGCCCTACGAGTTCTTCCAGCAGAAGGTCGAGGGGATCCCGCGGCTCGGCCCCGGAACGGGAGCCGTCACCGCCTACGTCGCCGACTCCAGGCAGTGGCTCCTGGCGGGCGTCGTGGTCGGCGGCATGATCGTGTGCCTGCCGCTGCTCCTCCACTTGACCGTCGTCGCCCCCGCCCTCAACCTGCTGTGGATCCTCCTCTTCGGGCTGGGAGGATTCCTCTTCGGGGGCATCGCCTCCATCCCGCTCCTGCGCCACTACCGCGAGCACCGTTCCACGGGCGTCCTGGTGGGGGTCGGCGCATTCGGAGCGCTCACGCTGGTGGCGGGGCTGGCCCTCGTCATCCCCGCGGCGGCGGCCGCCCTGAATGCACGCGCGGGCGAACACTCGCAGGCCAATGAGGTTCTGGAGTCCAACGGACTGTGGTGGAAGGTGGCGATCCTGGGAATCGGCTTCCTCCTGTCCGTCATGCCCTGGAACGCGCGGAAGGCGGTGGCGGCCGTCAGCTGACCCGGAGGGGATGGAAGGCCGCGCGGGCGCCAATGCAGGCGATCGTCGACGGCGCGACGCTCATCTCTCTGCGGCCCAGACGGGGCGACGCCGCGAGGTACGCGGCCTCGCCCCCGCCCGCCCTGCGATCCGACCGGTCGGGGCCTGCGAGTGAAACCGCCGGCGTGGGACAATGGGAGTCGATGTCCGAGGAATCCAGCCCCCACGGCCGCAGCCGGCGCGGTCGACGCGGTCGCGGAGGCGGCCGCCGGCCCGCCAGGGCCAGGTCGTCGGCCGCCTCCGCGGGATCCGCCCACGGGCACGGATCCGCCGCTTCGCTCGGCGACCAAGCGGCACGGCGCGCATCCGTGCCCGCCATCGACTACCCCGACCTTCCCGTCTCGGCGCGACGGGAGGACATCGCGGCGGCCATACGCGACAACCAGGTCGTCGTCGTCGCGGGGGAGACGGGTTCGGGCAAGACCACGCAGCTGCCGAAGATCTGCCTGGAACTGGGCCGCGGAGTGGCCGGCATGATCGGGCACACCCAGCCGCGCCGCCTGGCCGCCCGCGCGGTCGCCGAGCGCCTGTGCCACGAGCTCGGCGTCGAGCTGGGCGGGATCGTCGGATACCAGGTGCGCTTCACCGAGGAGGCCTCGCCCGGCACCCTCGTCAAGCTCATGACCGACGGCATCCTCCTGGCCGAGATCCAATCCGACCCGGACCTCACGCGCTACGACACGATCATCATCGACGAGGCGCACGAACGCTCCCTCAACATCGACTTCCTGCTCGGATACCTGGCTCGGCTGCTCCCGCGGCGGCCCGACCTCAAGCTCGTCATCACCTCGGCGACCATCGACACCCAGCGGTTCGCCGAGCACTTCGATGCGCCCGTCGTCGAAGTCTCGGGGCGCACGTATCCGGTCGAAATCAGGTATCGGCCGCTGGTGGTCGAAGACGGTGCCGACGGGGCGGACGCCGCCGAGCCCCCGGGTCGCGCTTCCGCTGCGACAGCCGCTCCCGCCGCGGCCTCCGGCCCGTCCGCCTCACGCGTCGCAGCGACCGGCGGGCGGGCCGTCGACCAGGTGACGGGCGTCGTCGAAGCGTGCCGGGAGCTCATGGAGGAAGGCCCCGGTGACATCCTCGTCTTCCTCTCCGGAGAGGGTGAGATCCGCGACACCGAAGCGGCCTTCGACGACGAGCTCGGAGCCAAGCGCGTCGAAGGCGGCGGGCGCTCCTCGGTGCCGGGAGCGGTCGAGGTGCTGCCGCTCTACGCGCGGCTCTCGGCGGCCGAGCAGCACCGGATCTTCGCGCCGCACGCCCACAGACGCATCGTCCTGGCGACGAACATCGCCGAGACCTCCCTCACGGTCCCCGGCATCCGCTACGTCGTCGACCCGGGGACCGCCCGCATATCGCGCTACTCCAACAAGACGAAGGTTCAGCGTCTGCCCATCGAGCCGATCTCCCAGGCCAGCGCCGACCAACGCGCGGGCCGGTGCGGGCGCGTCGCCGACGGCGTCTGCATCCGCCTGTACTCGCAGGCCGACTTCGCCGCACGCGACGAATTCACTCAGCCGGAGATCCAGCGGACCTCGCTGGCCTCGGTGATACTCCGCATGCTCTCCCTGGGCCTCGGCGACGTCGAGGCCTTCCCCTTCATCGACCCGCCCGACGCTCGGGCGGTGCGCGCGGGCACGCAGCTCCTGGCCGAGATCGGGGCCATCGAAACGCGGCCGGCCCGCGGGGGCGAGGAGACGCGTCTGACGCGCGTCGGCCGCCAACTGGCCCGCCTGCCCATCGACCCGCGCCTGGGTCGCATGCTCCTGGAGGCGCAACGCAACGGCTGCGCCTCCGAGGTGCTCGTCCTGGTCGCCGCGCTCTCCGTCCAGGACGTCCGCGAGCGCCCGGCCGAGAAGCGCCCCCAGGCGGACCAGCTCCATGCGCGTTTCACGGCTCGCAGCTCCGACTTCCTGGCCTATCTCACCTTGTGGCGCTATCTCCACACCCAGCAGCGGGAGCTGTCGGGCTCGGCGTTCCGCCGCATGTGCCGCGGCGAGTTCCTCAACTATCTGCGCTACCGGGAGTGGACCGACGTCGCCGCCCAGCTCCGCCAGCTGGCCAAGCCCCTGGGGCTCGACCTGCGCCCCATCGCCCTGCCGTCCCGCGGTCAGATCCGGGCCCAGTCCGATGCCGCGGCGCTCGGGGCTGCGCCCGGTTCCGGCGCCGTGGCCGCCGCATGCCGCGAGCTCGGCCGCAGCGCCGACACGCCGGAGGCCGGGGCGGTCCACCGCTCGATGCTCGTCGGCCTGCTGTCCAACGTCGGCGCCTGGAATGAACGCACGCGCGACTACAGCGGGGCCCGCGGTTCGCATTTCGTCATCTGGCCGGGCTCGGGCCTCCACCGGCGCAATCCCGCCTGGGTGATGGCGGCCGAACTGGTGGAGACCTCGCGTCTCTTCGCGCGGACGGTCGCGGCGATCGAACCGGGATGGATCGAGCCTCTGGCCGGGCACCTGGTCAAGCGCACATATTCCGAGCCCTACTGGAGTTCGCGCAGCGGCGCGGCGATGTGCAAGGAGAAAGTGACGCTGTACGGGGTCACGCTCGTCGCCGACCGCCCGAAGCCGCTGTCCTCCCTCGGCACGGACTCGGCCCGCGAGCTCGCGCGGGAGATGTTCATCCGCCACGGCCTCGTCGAAGGTCAGTGGCGCGCCCACCACGCCTTCCTGCGCGACAATGCGGAGGCGCTCCGGGACGCGGAGAAGCTCGAGGAGAAGCTGCGCCGGCGGGGGCTCGTGGCCGGACCAGAGGCTCTGGAGGCCTTCTACGAGGAGCGGATCCCGGCCGACGTCGTCTCCGGCCGCCATTTCGACTCGTGGTGGAAGAAGGCGAGGCGGGAGTCCCCCCGCCTCCTCGACTTCACGCGGGAGCTCCTCCTGGGCGAAGCGGAGGCGACCGAAGGGGACTATCCCTCCGAGTGGGTCCAAGGCGACCTCCGCTTCCCCGTCGAGTACTCCTTCGCACCCGGCTCCCACGCCGACGGCATCACCGTGACGATCCCGGTCACCGTGCTGCCGCGAGTGAGCCCGGAGGGCTTCGACTGGCTGGTCCCGGGGATGCGCGAGGATCTCGTCACCGGCACGATCCGAGCCCTGCCCAAGCGTATCCGCCGCCAGCTGGTGCCCGCCCCCGACGTCGCCCGCGAGCTGCTGCCGATCCTGGACGCCGAAGCGCCCGCGCCCGGCGGTCAGGGCGGGGGTTCCGCGCCGAGCGGGGGAGCACGCGGTTTCCGCGATGCCTTCACCGACGGCGTCCTGCGCCTTCGCGGGTTCCGGATCGACGACGACGCCTGGGCCCAGACCGAGCTCCCGCCCCACCTGCAGGTCCTCTTCCGGGTCCGTTCCGAGCGCGGGGCCGTCCTCGACGAGTCGACGAGCCTGGAGCGCCTCCAGATCAGCCTGGCGCCGCAGTCCCGCTCGGCCGTCGGCGAGGTGGTCAAGGGGGCCGTCGCGCAGGCTTTCGACCGTGCCGCAGCCCGGGCGGCGCTGGCCGGCGCAGCCGCCGATCCCCGCTCCGCCGGCTTCCCAGCTTCCCGCGCGCCCGGCTCCTCGGCGCCGCAGTCCTCGAATCCGCCGGGCCCGCGATCCTCCCCGCAGGCTCCTCAGGCGTCCCCGCAGGCTCCGCGCGTCTCCTCCGCCCAGTCTTCCCCCGCCTCCTCTTCGCCATCCTCCCCCGCCGGCGGCGCCTTCGGCGGCGATCTCACCGACTGGCCGGACTTCCCCGGCGAGGCCGTCCCCGGGTCGATCGAGACACCCGGCCCGCACGGGATGACGGTACGGGCCTACCCCGCGATCGTGGCCGACGGCGGACGGGTCAGACTCGACGTCCTGGCGGATCCCGGCCAGCAGGCGCACGAGAACGCGCGAGGCATCGCCGCCCTCCTCGCCCGGTCCATCGCCTTGCCGGAGGCTCGGATCACGACCCGTTGGGCCGGGGACCAGGCACTCGCCTTGGCGGGCAGCCCCTATTCGGACACATCCGCGCTGGTCGCCGATCTCCAGTTGGCGTCGGCGCGGGCCCTCGCCGACCGCTGGGCCGCCGCCCACGACACGACGCTCGGCGAGATCCGCAGCCGCCGCGAGTGGGAGGACTTGCGTTCCTGGGCCAAGCCCCGGCAAGAGGACGAGGTGTACAGGCTCTCCATGACCGTCGCGGAGATCTGCTCGCGTCGCGCCGACGTCGTCGAGGCGCTCTCGAGCGCGTCCGCGGCCCTGATCGGGACCGTCACGGACGTCCGCGATCAGCTCTCCGCCCTCGTCCCGCCGGGATTCGTCAGCGCGACGCCCGCCGCCCGGCTCCCGCATCTCGTCCGCTATCTGCGCGCGGCCCTCCTGCGGATCGAGAAGGCTCCGGCGAATCCTGCGGCGGACGACTCCCGCGCCTGGCAGGTGGCCGAGGTGGGAGAACGGCTGGAGTCCGCCCGGGAGGAGGCTTCCACCCGCCCATGGGACTCACGCACCGCTGCGACGCTCGAGGAGGCCCGGTGGATGGTCGAAGAGCTCCGGGTGTCGCTTTTCGCCCAGCAGCTCGGAACCGACGGGAAGGTGTCGGTCAAGCGGATCGACAAGCTCCTGTCGACGATCCCCTGACCGGCCACGGAGTTCCCGACCAGCCATGAGTCCTCCAGGGGCTCAACCTCGCCTAGCCTGCCAGCCCGACCTCGTCTGACCTGCCGCTGCCCGGCGTCTCCTAACCGGTCGCGGCCCGGTGAGGCCCCACCCGCTCCGGTCGCCGACGGGGCCAAGTCCTACCGCAGACGAGCCACGTCCGATCGTCGGCGGAGCCTGCAGCCGGCCGGCTCAGGCCGGGCTCCACCGGATGCGGCGGGCTCGCAGCGGTGGCGGTCCCAGTGGAGGAACGATCATGAAGTAATGATTATGGGGCTTTGACGATCACATTCGTATTCAGTCCATGCTCCCATTTGCTTCCCGTTTTACCTCCATAGAATTTATATGTGAACTCCTGCAGTTTCGCATTTCTGGGTATCCACAATCGTACCTTGATCATTTTTCTTTGTCCCGGTTCGAGTGGGTTGGATTCTAGACCTTCGTCGATTACCCAGCCATCATTTTTATGATCGAGAGTTTCCACAGTGAGGTATTTCCACATATCATGAGGGTATTCCGCCGTGTTTTCCACCGTGAGTAAGAGTAATACCTCTTTATAGTACTCTGGTGGAATTGTGAATTGTTTTATAGAGCCGGTTTCTATCGGGCGTTCGGAACACGTGATGGTGAATTTCTCCAAGTCGGCCGGAGTTCCCGCTGCGACCACTCGGGGCGTGGAGAAGTCCACCGGCGCCTTCGGGTGGAAACGATCGGCCTTCTGGTCGATCACGACCACTCGGGACTTGTCCGGGTCGCCCCTGTCCTCGTACCGATAGGTGAATTCCAGCGGAACCACGTCCTTGGGAAGGGATACGGTCTTCCACACCTCGGCGGTCTCCACGGGGCGGAGCGCTCTATAGAGCGAATCCTTGACGTGCGCGCTGCCGCGCCACGTTTTCGTCGGTCCGACGTCGATCGTCAGATCGGCTGTTGACAAGAGCTTCTTCGAAACGTTGGTCAACTTGAGCTTGACGGCGAAATCCCTGTATCCGGGTTCGGGCGCCGCCGTTTGCCCGTCGAGATCCACTTTGGCGTCCGGACTGAACTTCATGTAGGTCACTTTGAAGCCGCCGACGCGAACGGGGGTGCCGGCCCCGACGGGCTTGACGACGGGGATCCTCTCGTGGAGTTCGGCGTGATCGTCGGGAGGCAGGATCCTCGCGGCTGCCAGCAGGCCCAAGGCTAGCACGAAGGCTCCGGCGGCCTTCGCCCAGGCAACCGGAGCGGATGCCGCTCGCCTCGCCCGCCGCAGCGCCTTCCCCGCCCACGCCGCGGCCCTGCGCGCCGGGGAGTCTCGGACTTCGTTCTGGATGCCGGGGTTCGTCCTAGCCCGCGCCGGAGAGTCCCCCTCCCGCGCGGCGTCCTTCAATCCGCCTGCCGCGGACGCTTTGCCCGCCTGGCCGACTTCCCCTGCCCGACTCGGTTTGCCACCGGGAGAATTCGTCTTCCCGCTCATCGAACGATCCTCTCTAACCATCGACGAAACGCCATTCGGTCACTGTGACAGCGCCATTTGATCGCGCTTAAATGACAGTGTTTTCTTCAGCGATCCGCATATCAGGAAATTCTGACGGTAATGTTTTTAGCTGATTTATAAATATTATAATCCGTCGAGTAGTAATTGTATGTATAACTCGTCGGCTGCATGCTTTCCGGTATTTGGATGTATTGCCATGCTTCCACGCTCTGACCAGGCTGCAGGCTGCTCACGCTGCGCATGCCATCGGATTCGTGGTAGCCCAACGTCTCCATGTAGACGCCTTCGATCATCAACCCCACCTTCCCAGGCCTTTCCTCCTTGGCGGACGTATTGGTGGCCTTCAGCTTCACGCCCACGAATTTGCTTCCCGACTGCGGGGTGAGGCCGCGCGCGGCCAGAGCAGAGGTGGCATTCGGGTTGAATTCGAGGAAGGTCATCTGGAAATCTCCGACCTGAACCGGCTGACCGGCGGTCACCGTCGTCGGCTCGGTCGGCAGCGACGGCCGGTCCGGAGAGGAGGTGGGTCCAGTCGTCGAGGGCGTGCTGGGCCTGGACGTCGGCTCAGTCGGCGTCTCCCTCTTCGGCGATGTCACCGAGGTGCTCGGCTCAGCCGGCGGCTCATTCGCCTCATCTCCCTTCTTGCCGAAGACTCCCGTGGCGAAGAGGATCCCGACGACGGCGCCGACCGCCACGAGGGCGGCGACCGCCCACGCCCACGCGCGGCCTCTCCTTCGCGACCGTTCGGGTTGGAACGGATTCGGAGCATAGCCGTACGGGGTTTCCGCCGGATGTCCCGGCATTCCCCGCATGCCCTCGTAGGGCTGTTGTCCGCCCCACGGGCCGGGTACGCCCAGCGCTCCATCGAAGGGGCTTCCGCCCTGCTGAGGCAACTCTTCCGGTTGCTGAGGGTTCCGATCCGCACTCCATTGCCCGGGTTCTCCGTCGAAGCCCCCTTGCCAGGCGGGCGGGTAACCGTTTCCATTCGCGCTCATGCTCGCATGTTCCTTTCCCATTCCTTTTCCATGTCGGCAGACGGTCTTCTCACGTCAGCAGACGGTTAACTCTGCGCTACTTCACCAATATTCCGGTTTTCACTTCGAACTGCGGTCCGTCCAGCGCCGAATATTCAAGCCAACCGCCTTTGAAACTATTCGGAACGCGTAGATAAAACCACCCCTCACGCGTTTCGCCCGATCGCATTCGTGTTCCATCATCGAAGGAACCAGGAATATTCTTAGGGTTATATACTGCTCGAAGCGCTTTAACCTGTCCGATGGATAACCGGACGTCAAATGGAATATGCAAAGACTCTTGACAACTGGTGTTGGCTACGCGTAGCTTCACACCCACGAATTTCTCACCCGGATAGGGGTTGATCCCCGTCTTCTGAACGATAGCCGTCGCATCGGAATTGAACTCCAGATAAGTGATGGCGAGCTTCCCGGCTTTCGTGACGCCGTCATTGCCGGGAGCCGGGGACGGAGGGAGGACCGTCGGCCAATCGACAGGCGAATACGGAGTGTAAGTCGGCTGATTCTCACATCCCGGGAGGGCGTGCTGCGGAACGCTCTTAACCAGTGTGGGGAGAACGGAGGGGGCCGGCGCCGGCTTGTAGGTTCCCGTCCAGCCATGAGTGGACCGAGTGGACGCACCGCTGCTCACAGCAGTGGAAGACGAACCGGAGCCTTCTGCGGCGGCACTTCTTCCGCGATCTTTGATAACCAATACGAGAATGATGATTGCAACCAATAGAACGGCAATGCCGGACACAATCGCCCATGGGGATTGCTTAATTCGCTTCTCATTCATAAATACCTCGGCAATCTGAACTCAATCTCACTGAACCAATATACTCGTATCAATATCATCCATCGTTTCATAAGACAGATATCCGCCTTTATACTCTTGAGGAACCTCCACATAGACCCATCCCTCTTTAGTCTGGCCGGAAGGCAGTGAACTTCCGTCCCATAGAGCATCCGGACCTTTGTCCCGAGAACGACTTCTTTCAGACCCTACATTGAGATGTAAGACGACATGAAATCCGTCCCGATAACCAATCATGGTAATCGATGAATCTTTGCTGTTTTTTACTCGTAATTTGATGCCTACGACTTTCTTTCCGTAGTCGGGAACGTTGCCATAGGGAGCCACTTGGGAAGTGGCATCCAGGTTGACTCCGAGGTAAGTAACATCTAAATCGTTCACCTTAGTAACGCCATCCGCTCCCGGAGCCGGAGAAGGGGAGGGAACCTTGGTTGGCCAGTTTACAGGGCTGTAGGTCATTGTGGGCGATGACGGGCTCGTCGCCCCCGTCGAGCTCGTCGACCCTCCCTCTGCGTTGTGGGCGGAACCGGACGGGATGGTTTCGAGAACCACGATCGCGATGACGACGGCGAGGGCCAGCAGCCACACCAAGGCGGCTGCGACTGTCTCCCGGCTCCAGCGAGCCGCTTGCACCGCTCCCGCCTGAGCCCGGGGACTCGCCCCGCTCCGGCCGGCGGACGGAGGGCGCGGGGAGTCTCCTCCCCGGGGCAGGGGATTCGCCGGCGACGGGGCGGAATCCCGCGGTAACGGGGCATTCCGCGGCGCGGAGCGGAGGACCTGGCCGTCGGGTTCGGCGGAAGCGGCTCCTCCGGAGGCCGGAGCGTCCGGTCGACGGGCCTCGGGTGAGGATTCGCCCTGCGCGTCCGCCGCCCGGTTCCGCATCGCTTCGATCTTCTTCTCGAACTCCCGTCTCTTCGCCGCCTGCTCGGCGGCGACCTGCTGCGCATAGCCCGGAGTGAAACGCCTGTCCTCCTGAGGCACCTTCCCGCCCGGATGGTAGGCGGGGACCTCGCCGGCATCGTCACTTCGATCGTCGACAGCCATTCTTCTCCCCCTTCACATCGGCCTTACCATCCATATATACCTTAATCCTCCCACTCCGTTCACTCGCCGGGGGAATTTTCCCCACGCCTCGAACAGCACGCGTCCGCGTCTCCCCTACGGTCTCCGATACCAACGTATGATATATTCAGCATTGAACACTCTGCAGCATTTGGCGCAGGATCTGACGCCCGTCGGCCTGCGGAACCGCTCTATTTCGTGGCCGTTCGGGCATCGCCCCACCCACGGGGCCGGAGGCGACGGCACTCCGGTGAGCCTGGCCCTGTCAGGAGCCCCGATCGACCGGGCCGTAGCCTTCCACACCGAGTCGTGCCCGTGATCCGGGCCGACGATCGCGTGCGCGATCTCGTGCAGGATGGTGCCCCGCACGTCGTCCTCGTCGAATAGCGGCATGAGCACCCGCGACAGGCTGATGGTCGAATCCGAAAAGCTCGTCATCCCGGCCCTCCTGCGCGCCCGGTCGAAACGCAGGCCCCACTCGTTCAACCCGTGCGCGTCCATGAGTTCGCGGGCCAGCGCGGCCACTGCGGGCATGTCCATGCTACGAGTGTAGAGTCCGCTGGGCCGGCGCGCCGCGAGCCGAGGGCCGGCAGTCTGTGGAAAGCTCGGCGGTATGAAGGCCGGAGGAGCATGCTGACCGCCTCCGCCGCGAGTGCGCGGACGCGGCGACGGAACGCCGCATCCGCGCCTAGAAGCCGAACGGGCCAGTCGCGCACCGAGAGGCTCACCGCGGCTGCGATGCTGGCCCCCTCGGCGGTGGGCGTCGGCCTCTTCCTCGTCGCGCCCATCGCCGTGGTGGTCGCCGTCTCGTTGACCGACTGGAACCTCATCACCCGGCCGAGCTTCACGGGCCTGGAGAACTACGCCTCCCTCCTGGCGGACTCGGGCTTCCTCTCCTCGCTCGTCGTCACCGCTCTCTTCTCGCTCATGGCCATCCCGGCGACGGTGGCCGTCGGCTTCCTCATCGCCCTCGGGCTCAACCGGAACCTGCCCGGGTCCTCGCTCATGAGGCTGCTCTACGTGCTCCCCTGGGTGTGCGCGCCCCTCACGTTGGGAATCGTGTGGAAGTGGCTGCTCGACCCGTCCAGAGGTCTGATCGACGGCGTCCTGGGGCAGCGCGTGGAATGGATGAGCGATCCGGCGCTGGCACTGCCGACCGTGGCCTTCGTCTACGTGTGGCAGAACGTCGGGTACGTCTCGCTCTTCTTCCTCGCCGGCCTTCAGGGCATCCCCGCCTCGGTGATCGAGGCGGCCAGACTCGACGGCGCGGGGCCCGTCCGGCTCGCCTGGCGGATGTATCTGCCGCTCCTGCGCCCGACGACGTTCTTCGTGCTCGTCACCTCGCTCATCTCCTCCTTCCAGGCCTTCGATCTGGTCTACGGCCTGACGGGCGGCAATCCCGGCTACCCGGGCGGCACGACGAACGTCGTGGCGGCCCAGATCTATTCGACGGCTTTCGGCTCGGGCAACGACGTCGGCCGCGCCAGCGCGATGGCCGTCGTCCTGCTCGTCTTCGTAGCCGCCGTGACCGCCGCCCAGCAGCGGTACTTCGCCAAACGGACGGTGTATGAGATCGCCTGAGACGGCCTCCCGCAAGGCCATTCGACTGCGCCGGCTCTCCCTGGCGGCCACCTATGCGATGCTCCTGGCGGGGGCCGCCATCATGGTCGTGCCCTTCGCTTATTCGGTCCTGACGAGCCTGAAATCGCCCGAGCAGTTCGCCTCGACCGATCCCCTGGCGTTCCCCGCGCCGGTGACGGGCGAGAACTATTCGGCGCTGTTCTCCGGCGACCGGGACTTCACCGTCCCCCTCGCCGTGACGGTCCAGGTGGTGGCCGTGCTGACCGTCGGCCAGGTCGTCTGCTCGGTCCTGGCCGCCTACGCCTTCGCGCGCCTGCGCTTCCCCGGCAGGCGCGCGCTGTTCTGGGCGTACGTCGCCACGCTCATGGTGCCTCCCATCGTCACCGTCATCCCCCTGTTCTCCATGTTCTCCCAGCTCGGTCTGCGCAACACCTTCGCCGGGCTCGTCGCTCCCTTCCTCCTCGGCTCTCCGTACGCCATCTTCCTCCTGCGCCAGAATTTCCAGGCAATCCCCCAGGAGGTCCTCGACGCCGCGACGTTGGACGGGGCGGGCCACTGGCGCACGCTGCGTTCGATCGTGCTCCCGATGAACCGTCCGATCCTGGCCGCCCTGACGCTCATCACCGTCGTCTCCCAGTGGAACGCCTTCCTCTGGCCGTCGGTCATCGCGCCGGGCCGGACGTGGAGCGTTCTGACGGTCGCCACCCAGGCGCTGCAGGAAGAACGCTCCGGGAACTGGACGCTCGTCATGGCGGCGACCACCGTCGCCCTCGCGCCGCTCGTCGTCCTCTTCCTGGCATTCAACAGGCAGATCGTCGCAGCCTTGGGCATCGGCGATGTGCGATAGCCTTCGCCGGCACGGGCCGGTGAGCGGCGCAGTGACGCGAAATGGCGGAATAACCCGTATTCTACGGGTGTTCTTCCTACGGCGCCTTGCTCGGCGGCCGCCGAGGCCGGATACGGGCCGGAGTTCTACTACTCCTACGGCAGGTACGACCCGGTCGTCGACCCTTCGGAGGCCCGGACGAATACCGCGAGACGCTCGACGCCCCGCCCGCAGGCGGGGCGCGAATCCCCAATCCGCGGAACCAGAACTCGAAGGAGAGACCGAATGAACCGTTCACGGCGAATGGCCGCAATCGCTGCGGCTCTGGCCGTCGCCGCCCTCGTCCTGTCCGCATGCTCGCCGGCGGCCGAGCAGGACGGGAGCGGCGGGAAGACCACCGTCACCTTCCGCCTCTGGGACGAGAAGGCCGCCTCGGCCTACAAGGCGTCGTTCAAGAAGTTCACGGAGAAGAACCCGGGCATCGACGTCAGGGTCGAGGTCGTGCCGTGGGAGCAGTACTGGAAACGCCTGCCATTGGACGTCTCCTCCGGGGACATGGCCGACGTCTACTGGACGAACTCCTCCAATTTCGCCCAGTACGCGGACAGCGGCGACATCATGGACGCCGGCCAGGCCGTGGGCGCCGACCACGACGAGTGGCAGAAGCCAGTCGTCGACCTCTACACTCGCAAAGGCAAGCTGTGGGGGGTTCCCCAGCTGTGGGATTCGATCGGCCTCTACTACAACAAGAGCCTCGTGGGCGCGGCCGGAGTCGACGTCCGCAGCTTGGCCTGGGCGCCTCACGGAGGGCAGGGCGACACCCTGCTGTCCGCCGCCAGGAAGCTCACCGTCGACGCAGCGGGCAGGCATCCCGGCGAGGCCGGGTTCGACGCTTCGCACACCAAGGTCTACGGTTTCAACGCCCAGGCCGACATGCAGGCGGTCTACCTCCCCTTCCTGGCCGAGGCCGGCGCCGACTACCAGAGTCCCTCCGGCCAGTTCGCCTTCGCCAGCTCCGCAGGAGAGGACGCCATCGGCTACCTGGTGGACATGATCTCCAAACACCGCGTCGCCCCTCCGGCCGCGGACACCAACACCAGCGCAGACGCCACCCGTGACCTCTTCGTCCAAGGGAAGCTCGCCCTCTACCAGTCGGGCCCTTACAATCTCAAGACGATAGCCGAGTCCGCCAAGGGAGTCGATTGGGGTCTCGCCCCACTCGTGGCGGGCCCGAAGGGCCGCCTGTCCACGGTGCACGGCGTCGCCGCCGTGGGCAATGCGAAGACGAAGCACAAGGAGGCGACGGCCAAAGTCCTCGCATGGCTCGGCACCAGGCAGGGGCAACTGCCCCTGGCCGAACAGGGGGTCTCCTTCCCCGGGGTGGTGAGCGCACAAGGCGCCTTCGTCGACTACTGGAAGGCGAAGGGCGTGGACGTCTCGGCGTTCGTCGAGGCGGCCAGGGGGCGGACCGTCCGTCCGCCGGTCGGGCCGAAAGTCAATGCGGGGACCAACGCCTACACGCCGATCCTGCTCGACGTCTTCTCCGGCGCCCGGCCTGTGCCCGAGGGGCTCAAACAGGCGCAGAACGCCGGCAACGCGGGCATGAAGTAGCCGGCGGATCGCATCGTCCGCGCGCTCGACCAGGACGCCCGCCAAGCCGTCGTCGCAAGTCGGTCCATAATGGGCCGACGCCCTACGGTGCGCCTACCGGCAGGCGCTCGCCCGTCAGTCGGTGGGCGCGCCGGGCGCTCGACTCCCGCGCCTCGAGTCTCGGCCCATGCCTCAATGGCACGGATCTCGGCGCAGGGCAGTGAGGACCTCGGAACGGACCGGTGAGGTGGATCATACGCGTTTGGCGACGCTGCTCAGCAGCGCGAGGATCCCGTCGGCTCCGCGCTCGACGGCGTCGAGCGTCTCGCGGTATTCGTCCGGGCCTCCGCCCCAGGGGTCGACGACGTCGTACCTTCCGTAGGAGTAGTAGAACTCCGACCTGTATCCGGCCTCGATGTCGTCGTGGAGGGCGCCGCCGGGACCGAAGCACCCTTCGGGGGCGACATCCAAGCCCGACCCGTCGAACTCGCGCCACAGGTGGATGCGCGAGGCGGGCGCTCCAGCCTGCTCGCACATGCGGCGCAGCGCCCGCGCGTGGCCCGTGGTCATCGCGAGGATGAGGCCGGATTCCCTGAGCTCCGCGCGGGTGGCGCGATGGGCCGAATGCGAGGGAACGGGATAGCCGGCCTCCTCCAAGGCCCGGGCGGCAGGCGGATAGACCGGGTTGCCGTGCTCTTCGGGGGAAACCCCGCAGCTCGCTACCTCGTAGGCGAGCCCGGCGCCTTCGAGCCGCTGGCGGAGAACGGCCTCCCCCATCGGCGACCGGCAGATGTTCCCCGTGCACACGACGAGTATCCGGGGGTTGGCGGTCAGGTCTTCGCGTATCGACTCCATGGCGCCATCCTATCGGCCCTCCATCGGGACGCCGCCCACCGCGGAGGAGTTCGGCGCCCGGCTCGCGGCATCGTCCCGTCGAAGAGGCCCGGGACGGCTCCGAGACCTCATGTCTTTTCTTCCTTCCAACCGAGCCGACCGGCGATCAGCGAGGCCGTCATCCCGCATGAGGAAAGTTGGTCCTCCATAAGGCAAGGCCGTCCCGTACGAGGAGAGGGGTCCGCGCGATTCCTCGCGCGGACCCCTCGGAGGCTCGTCAGCCGTTCAGCTGACTAGTGAAACCGTCAGTTCTTCTTGCGGCGAGCCAGGATCAGGGCTGCACCTCCGGCGATCGCCACGAGAGCGACGATCCCCAGGCCGAGAACCTTCGCACCGGTTCTGGGCAGTGAAGGCTTGGAAGGCTTCGCGGTCGTCGACGGGCTCGGCTTCGCCGGCCCCGAGGTGGCCGTCGGGCGCTGGGCCGTCGGGCTGGCGGTCGCCGACGGGGTCGCCGTGGGCGAGGGGCTCGCGGTCGGCGGCAAGCTAGCCGTCGGCGAAGAGCTCGCCGTGGGAGACGGGCTCGCGGTCGGCGACAGGCTTGCGGTCGGCGAAGGGCTCGCGGTCGTCGGTGAAGGCGACGGAGAGATCGACGCGGTCGGAGTCGGGCTCATAGTGGTCGGAGCCACAGGAGGCGTGGGCTTCACCAGCGTCGAGGGGGATACGGTCGGAGCTCCGGGAGCACCGGGGGCAGGCTTCTGGGGGGTGTTCACCTTCGCGTTGTACGTATCGTGATCGGAAACGGGCTTGCCGGTGAACTTGCCCTTGCCTTCGACGTTGGCGCGGTCGGCATGCGGGTCGCCTGCCGTCACGCCGGAGAGGTCCGCGGTGCACGGGAAGGAGACGCCCGGTGCGAAGGGGCCAGCCCACGTCGTGCCCTTCGTGCCGTCCGGGAAGGTGCAGGAGAGGTTGTCGACCTTGGCCTTGCCCGCGGTCACGGAGTCCGTGACCTTCACGTCGGTCAGGGTCTCGGTCCCGTTGTTGGTCACCTTGAAGGTAAGCTGCGTGGATCCGTTGCTGCCCCTCAGGTCCACGGCTTCATTCGAAGTGTTCGCGTCATTCCCCTTGGAGTCCTTCTTGACGATGTCGACCTTCGGAGAGGGCGCGGTGACCCTGTTGGTCACCATCACCTTCGCCGTGGCCTTCTCGCCAACGGTCACAACGGCGGAGGAACCGTCCTGGGAGACCTTGACGTTCGGGTCGGACGAGCTGAAGACGGGCTTGCCCCACTTGAACTCCGGGTCCACGGGGGTGATCTCGGAGAGCGTCACCTTGGTTCCAACGGGCAGGGAGCGAAGCGTCTTGGCCTCACCGCCGGCGGTCAACACGAGTTTCTCGCTGCGGTCGACCCCGCCTACTGAATACGTGGCGGTCACCTCGTACTGCTTGGCTTTGTCGACGTAGTTCGCCCCGTCGCCCTCCAGGGAGGCCTTCTTGACGGAGACCGACCCGCGGCCCACGCCGTCGAGCTGCCCCTCTCCGAAGGTGATCAACTGGCTGGTATGAGCGTAGGTCTCCCCATTCACCTGGGCTTCGTTCTTGAACTTGACCCCGGGCTTGGCCTGGGAGGGATCTTTGAGCTGGGTGAAGTAGCGCAGTTCGTACACGGCGTTCGGATCGCTGTTGGGCCACGAAGCCTTGTATCCGGTCTCGCTCGGAGTGAAGGTGAAGGTCCCGTTGTTGACGGCCTGGCCGGCGGCGACGCTGAGCGCGGGGTCCTTGCCCGAGGTGTAGTCGGAGGCGGAGTTCCACTTCAGCAATCGGGGCGCACGCCCGGGGTTGTCATCGAGCTTGTAGCCGCCGTTGGAGGTGTCGAACTTGTCGACGATGTCCACGTTCTGCTGCCCGGAGATTCCCGAGGCGTTGATCTTGATGGACCAGTACAGGAGGCTCGGGCTGACCGAGGCCTCGGGCCATCCGTCCTTGGCCGCCTTCTTGGGAAGGTCGCGCGGCCTGCCCGGATCGACGTAGCCGCCGGGGACGTCCTTGCTGATCTGCCCTCCGGGGACCATGAAGGTGAACTTCTTGACGTCCTTGTGCTTGCTGACCGCGGCCTGGACCCAGCCGCCACCGGTCATGTCGGGATGGCTGGTGATGTAATCGCCGAACGTGCACGTGAGGGTCTGCCCGTCACCTCCGGGAACCTCACACTTGGCGACCTCGGTCTTGCCATCCTTCGCGTACATGGGGAAGGAAGTGACGTTGGTACGGAGCGAATCCGGGAGTTTGACCGTGAAGGTGTCACCCGCCTTCGCACCGGTTCCGGTCGTGTCAACCGTGAAGTTGACTCGGAAGGTATCCCAGAGTTTCGTCTTGGTCGCGCCATCCTTGTTGTAGAGATTCTTCATCTCGATGGACTTGACCACGTTGACCTCCGCGGCATGCGCAGAGGACGGCAATGACACGAGTGCTCCGAGGCCCAGCAGCATCGTGCTGAGCATCGCGACGATTCCCGGCATGCGCTTCCGGGAACGCTTATGTGAGGTATGTGTAATCACCATATTTCCTTGCGTGAGCAGCCTAGCGGCTGAAATTTGGACACAAGGCATGGCAAACGGGTCGCCACGCCAAACAGTCTTAAGACTATGGGAGGGCGATTGCGCTATCGACCCCCGCCCCATGGGTAATGTTTCCCATGGGGTGGCTTAACTCTAACCACAGGGGGACACGAGGTCAACCTGCAGGCGTAGCCGGCCATCCCGGAGCACTGCGCCAGCAGTAGTCCCATCGCCGTAATCACCCTCTTCTCGCGGAAAGCCGGCACTCGCCGATACGAGGACGCCGTTCGCGCGCGTCATCCCGCGGGATTACTCCCTAAGTCCCATCCTCCCGCGAAAGCGCGCATTGTGACCGAAGCGGGAATCTCATTCTTCGTCGGCAGTTGCCTTCGCCGCTCCGATGAAGTATAGGGCCTGAATCCTCAGAAGTCCCAGCCTCCAGGTAGCGGTTTCGGCGGGGACAGCACCTGGCCGCCCAGGCTCGTCAGGGTGTCGATGCTGTAATCGGGGGCTTCCGCGACGCCCTGATTCCAGCCCTCGGTCAGATCGAGCTCGTCGCAAACGCCCCCGATGCGCTGCTCTTCATTCTTGCCGCGTCGCCACACCCTGAGGAGTTCAGGCCTCCGACTCAAAGGACGTATGGCACGACGTCGTCACGCGGTGTTCCACACTCGCCCCGACGGCGAGCGCGTAGCGACGCAGGGTGGACAGGCGAGGGTCGTCGTCCTGGCTCTCGAACGCGGCGACCGCCGACTGCTCCACACCCATCACGTCGGCGACGTCTCGCTGCGAGAGGCCGGCCTCCTTGCGCGCCTGGATGAGAGCCCAACGCATCTCATCGTCGGCCTGAGCCAGTCGCGCCGAATGCTCGACCAGCTCATCGACATTCTGCCTCGCGTCGCATTTCGGCGACGCCTCGCGATCCCAGCGACCTTGCATCCTCAGAAGTCCCAGTCGTCGTCGGTGGTCGCCTCGGCCGTCCCGATGACGTACGAGGAGCCGGAACCGGAGAAGAAGTCGTGGTTCTCGTCCGCGTTCGGCGAGAGAGCCGAGAGGATGGCCGGGTTGACATCCGTGGCGTCGGCGGGGAACAGCGCCTCGTAGCCCAGGTTCATCAGGGCCTTGTTGGCGTTGTAGCGCAGGAACTTCTTGACGTCCTCGGTCAGGCCGAGCTCGTCGTAGAGGTCCTCGGTGTACTGCTCCTCGTTGTCGTAGAGCTCGTAGAGCAGATCGAAGGTGTAGTCCTTCAGCTCGGCCTGACGCTCGGGCGAGGATTCGCGCACGGCCAGCTGGTACTTGTAGCCGATGTAATAGCCGTGGACGGCCTCGTCGCGGATGATGAGGCGAATGAGGTCGGCGGTGTTGGTCAGCTTGGCGTGGGCCGACCAGTACATGGGGGCGTAGAAGCCGGAGTAGAAGAGGAAGGATTCGAGCATCGTCGAGGCCACCTTGCGCTTCTCCGGGTCCTCGCCGCGATAGTAGTCGAGGATGATGCGCGCTTTGCGCTGAAGGTTCTGATTCTCCTCGCTCCAGCGGAAGGCCTCGTCGATCTCCGGGGTGGAGAGCAGAGTCGAGAAGATCGAGGAGTAGGAGCGGGCGTGGACGGACTCCATGAAGGCGATGTTCGTCAGCACCGCCTCCTCGTGGGGTGTGCGAGCGTCGGGAATGAGCGAGACGGCTCCGACGGTGCCCTGGATCGTGTCGAGCAAGGTCAGGCCGGTGAAGACCCGGGTGGTCATGTCCTTCTCGGGCTGGGTCAGAGTCGCCCACGAGGGGATGTCGTTGGACAGCGGAACCTTCTCCGGCAGCCAGAAGTTGCCGGTCAGGCGGTCCCAGACCTCCAAATCCTTGTCGTCGTCAAGACGGTTCCAGTTAATGGCCTGGACGCGATCGATGAGCTTGATCTTCTGCGGCGTCATGTTTCTCCTCACTGCCGGGCGGAAGCCCGCCGCCGTCTCGCCCCTTCCGGCCTGCCAGGCCCGTGCCGAGCCACCGGGCAAGCCTGCGCGGACGATCCGCGGCCCCCGCCCATCATGTCACGCGCCCGCATCGCGGTCTATCGCGACTCACTCGCTCATGGCGAGGCTCGCGATCACGGCGAGACTCGACCGCTTCCACGGCGCTCGCCGTCAGTCTGATTCGCGCCGTCTTCCCGCGACTCGGCGGTAGCGGCATCAGCCCGCTGCACGCCTTCCCCTTGGGAAGCGCCTTCCTCTCGCACTGCGCCTGGATCGCTCCCCCTCGCGACGGGTCCGGCTCACTCGGTGACCGATCCGGACCCGTGCCCACCGGTGCCGAACCCACTCGCTTCGGCTCCGATGAAGCCTTAGGCTTGGGAATCGACAGGAAGATCGTAGCCGAGAGCACTGAGAAGATCGTTATAAGAGTCCGGCGATCATCCCATGCAAGATTACAACCTTACAATATATACTTGCGCACTTCTTGATCCGATAGATTCCAACTTGAATATTTTTTCATATAGTTATTCACATAATTTGAATTATAAATATCGAATCCGCTGATTAATGAAAAACTTTCATCAAAATGCCTCCAAGCAAGTGAATTACATTTATAATATTTTATGCCGCTGAGTCGAAAAGTATGCTTACTAAAATAAAACCAAGATACAATCAAAAGCGAAACGATTGCTATCGTGGTTTTAATAGAGAAATAAAACGTTTTGACATTGCATTTCCTTTTCAGATCCACGCGAGGCTCGAACCGACAGAGCGCTCTGCCGTTCGCGGCCAGGGCACCGACGGGGAGATTCAGCCTCGATGCCCGAAATTGGCGTCACGGCCGGTCAATCGGTCGAGTTCGCGGCGCTCCTTCTTCGTCGGGCGGCCCGTTCCCCGCTCCCTGGCCATGACGGGCAAATAGACGCGCGGACGCTCAGGGGTGAGGTCCTCGTAGCATTCACGGGCCAGCGGGGCACTCGTGCGCTTGACGATAAGGGCGGTGACCTTGAGGATCCTGTCGAACCCCTGCACTCTGTAGCGGACCTCGTCGCCGACCTTCACGGACGTGGCGGGTTTGGCCGTCTCGCCGTTGACGCGCACGTGGCCGGCTTTGCAGGCCGTGGTCGCCAACGTCCTAGTCTTGCACTGCCTGACACTCCACAGCCAGACGTCCACCCGGACGCTATCGGGCATGTCCGCCGCCTCTCTTCACGATCGCTTCCGCTTCCACCGTCTACTTCTCCGTGTAGACGCCCACGACGCCGTTGACCGCGTCGACGAAGACGAGGGTGTCGCCCTGCCAGGCGAAGGTGAAAGGCTTGAGGATGTCGCCGCCGGAGGCGTTCGCGAGGATGCGGTTCGCCTTGTCGGCGCCCAGGTTCGCCAGGACTTTGCCGCGCCTGTCGGCGAGCGTCGAGCTGAGCACGGCCGGGCCGGAGGCCTCGCCGCGGGAAGCGGCGCGCTGTTTCGCGTTGACCACGGCGATGCTGTGGCGGACGTCGAAGTTCACAAGACTCGACGTGCCCAGGCTGACCACTCCGCCGCCCGGGAAGACGAGGTTCCCGCCGTCCGTCCTCTTCACCAGCCCCGGGCCCGACGCCAGGGAGACGAGGTAATTCTCCTCTCCGGACCGGGCCTGCGAGGTGGCCGTCTCGTCGGGAGTCGGCATGCGGGACGGGCGGGACGAACGGGACGCGCGCGATCCGGACGGGCTCGGCCGCGACGCCTTCCCCGACGGGGACGTCCCACTCGCGGACGGCGAAGGCCTCGTCGACGGCGATGGGGAAGGGCTCGGCGAAGGCGTCTGCGAAACCTCGGGCTTGTGGTCGTCGGTGGGCCCCGAGGCGGTGCCCACCGAGTTGGACAGCGCCCCCTGGAGCAGCTTCTCGGCCTTGGCGAGCGTGAGCTCCGAGATCACGGAGGACGGAACGACGGTCACGGATGTGTCGATCCGCCACGCTTCCTTGGAATTGGGGTGAACCCCGACGATGCCGCCCTCGACCTGGCAGACCGCGCCGTCGCGCACGGCGATGCACGGCCCCGTGACGGGAAGCGGCCCGTAGCCGTTGCGCCCCGCCACGTACACACCGGACTCGTCCTCGGTGCGCACCGAGGCGTAGGGGCCGGACATATCCGCCTTGACGCCGTGTTTCACAGTGCTCTTCGGGGCGGAGATCTTGAGGTTCTTGTCGGCGACGGGGGCGCCCGTCTTGTCGAAGCCGGTCATGTGGATGTCCTCGGTGCCCTCCCACGTCAGGAAATAGGCGATGTCCTCGTGTGTGCCGGCGAACACGAACTTCCCGTTCGGGCCGACCTTGAGGGCGACGGTCTTGCCCGAGGACAGCGTGAGGATGCTGGCGTCGGTGACCGTCCGGTCGCCCTCCTCGTACACTGTGGTCTGGCAGACGATCGGCGAGGTCCGAGTGCACTCCAGCCATCCCTCGTCCTTGACCGTCCACATCTTCTTGCCGGTCTTCACCGAGTAGCCGGTGACGGTGTGGGTGGACCGCGACAGATCGTTGCGTATCGTGGCGACGACCTTCCCGTCCGTCACCGCGTCGGCCAGTTCGCCCACCCCCTTTTCCTTGAACTCCAAGGCGAGGTCCATGCCTTCCACGCCGGGGGCCAGTCCCTTGGCCGAGGAAGCCGACGGTCCCCGCGACGCCGCCGACGCCCGCGAGGGGGAGGTGGGCGAATCGGACGGCGTCGACGTGCACGCGGCGAGCGCCAACGACACCGACGCCGCAACGCTGAAGACTCGTGTCCTGTTCATCCCACCTCACTCTCCCAACCCAGCCTAGTGGCTTGCAGGCGCGAAGCGCACTCGCCGGGTCCCAAACGCGGCAGAACTCCCCCGAGCGCGGCCTCTCCCGACGTCTCCTCCGGTTCGGGACACCCCAAATGGCACAAGTTCACCGGACCGCCCCCGGACGAGGCACAGCCTTCTCCGCCGCGCCGGGATGCCGCCGGAGCGCTCAGCGGACTCACCGGGCCGCCTCTTTCGGCGCCTCCGGGATGCTCCGGCCGCCTCACTGCGGGGCGACGACGGTCGTCAGATCGCCTCGAGTCGGCCTCTTGCCGACGCTGACGCCGCTGAGCGCGTACAGGCCGGCGTTGCGCGTGCCGATCATGACGTCCGACGTGGTGGCTTTGTCGTCGAAATTCCCCGCAGCCGTCGCCACGACGTCTGCCGGGGCGATCCCGGCCGCCTCGAGGTCGTACTCGGTGATGCGGTAAACCGGCAGGCCGCCCTTGGGAGGGTCGTCGGTGATGAGCCATGCGCGTGTCCTGCCGTCCTTGCCGCGCCCGACGACCATCACGTCGGTGAGGCTGCCTCCGCCGAAGTTCCCCGCGGTGATGGGCCCCTTGACTCCGCCCGCCAGCCGCCCGTCCTTCCCTCCGGCGCTCCCTTTCAGGCCCGCGAGCCCGCCGATCGGCCAGCGGTGGTCCCTGGACAGCCCGTGCTTGGAGACGTGGAGGTAGACGGAGGTCGTGCCGTCGGCCCAGACGACGAGGAGATCGTCCTTCTTCCGATCGCCGTCGGGGCTGAAATCGCCGCCGACGATCTGGCGTGCGTTGACCCAGGTGAGGGGATCGTTCCTGTTGAGGTGCAGTCTGCGCCGCGAACCGCTTCCCGGGTCCTGGATGAGGTGGACGCTTCCGTCCCAGGAAAGGGTCACGAGATCGTCGCGGCCCGACCCGTCCAGGTCCGCCGTGGTTATCATGCGCAGAGAGGACGCGGCGTCCTCCCACACGCGCTTCACCCCCATGAAGGGGGACTTGACGTTGCCCGAACCGAGGTAGAGATCGGATTTCCCGTCCAGCCATGTGACGACGAGGTCGTCGCTGCTCTCGACCGCGCCGAAGTCGCCCGCGGCCATCAGCCGGGCCTGCGACCAGTCGCGGCCCTCGCCGGGCTCGAAGCGCTCGGCCTTCCGTATGAGCGCGGAGACGTTGGCCGTCATCGGCACGCCGACGGATTCGTCGTCCGTGTATCCGCCGCCGTCCTGTCCTCCGCCGGTGATGGCCACGATCTTCCACGAGTTCGACTGGTCGCGTACGAGCCAGGGGCCGCCCGATATCCCCGCCGCCATCCCCGTGCAGGCGATGTCGAAGAATTTCGCGCCCGCCTCCGTGTAAGTCGTCGTCGCGTTCCGGCAGTGCCGAGGGTAGGCGGTCGTGTACGTGTGGTCGCTCGAGTCGCTTTCAGGGTATCCGACGATCTCGACTTCGGACAGCTGAGTGGCCGAGTCGATGGCCATGTCGAGCCCGCCCGCGACGTCCTGAATCGTCTGGTTGGCCACGTTCGGGGCGGCGGTCAAGATCGCGACGTCGTAGGCGACGCCGTTGCCCGAGCCCTTGCCGTAGCGCGGATCGATGTAGATCTTCGTCCCGGACATCTCCCAAACCCCGTAGGGGGCCTGAGGCCGGCCGTGGACCAAGGTGAACTGGGGAATGAAGACGATCGACTGGGCGTTGACCCCGTACCAGCAGTGCGCCGCCGAAATGACGATCGTCCCGGACGGGGAGTTGACGACGGCTCCCGAACACGTGTGGACCTGGGCGGTCGAGACCGGGCCGGTCCTGAAGAAGAACGTACCGATCTGCGGGATGCCCGCGAAATTGTAGCCCTCCCCCATCTTCCCCTCGCCGAGCTTGTAGCCGGAGAGCTTCGGGTCGTCGATGTCGACGACGGGGCCGGAGCCGTCCTTCGCGCGCTCACCGCCGCGGAAGGCGCGCCGAAGGCGGTCCTTCGTCCAGTAACCGTTCCCGCCGACATGGTCGCGGGCGCGCCGGTCGAGGCTCTGCCGGCCGCCTTCGGCCAGCGGGCGGGGAATCGGGGCGGGCGGAGGCGGTGCCGTCGCCAGAAGGGACAGTGTCATCCCGGCCACGAGTGCGAACGCACCATAACGCCATTGTCGCCTCATATTTACGATGTCAGCCCTTTCCGATCGACGCGCGCGTCCACTGCTCCGCGGGCCAGGCTAGCATGCGCGCCCCCGACGCGCCGGCAGGGCAGTCGGCTGAGGGGCGTGCAATCGGCGACGGGCGTGCATGCGATCGGCGCGAGGGTTCCGGCACGGGCCGACAGGGGCAGACGCCGATTTCCCGTAGACTCGATTGACGGAATCGTTCGCCGGAACGAATGCGCACCACTGAAGGAGTCGCCTTGTCCTGGAATAATCTCATCGGATACATGGAACTGCTGGCGTTTCCCGTATTCATCATCGTGCTGACGGTGGTCACGGTCGTCGTCTCCGTCGCCCTCGTCCGCTTCCTGCACGCCGCCTGCCGCCTGGCGAACGCGAGGCGCAGGATCCTGGAAGCCGAGGCGTCGGCGCTCGCGGCCACGGCCAAGGGGCAGCGCAGACACTCCGTCCCTCGGCCGGAGAGGACAGCCTCCGTGCCGGGACTCTCCCAGCCGGAGAATGCAGCCTCCCAGGCGGAGACTCCGCAGCCGGAGAAGGCGGCTCCACGGCCCGAACACACGGCCGGCCCGGAGGCGACCGGATTCGCCTGAGCCACCGCACGTGGCACGGACCACGGCGACGTCACGGGTTACGCGACATCGTGCTTCTCCAGCCAGTCGGAGGCGATAGTGGCAGCCGGCTTGCCTTTGTCCACGGATTCCGCATTCATGGAAACGAGGTCCTCGGCGGTCAATTCGGCTGAGATCCGGTTGAGCACCGCGGCCGCGCCGGCGGGCAGCTTCCCCGATGTCAAAGGCACGACATGCGAGGGCATGAACATCTTCTTCGGGTCCTTCAGGACCACGAGGTCTCCGGCGTCGAGCGCGGGGTTGGCCGAGAAGATGTTGACGACTTGGACCTGTCCGCTCCGCAGAGCCTTGAGGGTGAGCGGCCCGCCCGAATCCTCGATGGGAGTGAACGTCGCGTCCACGCCGTAGACGCTTTTCAGGCCTTTCGGACCGAAGGGCCTCGTCTCCAGTTCGGAGTTCCCGCCGAGTTTCAGCCCGCGGACCCGCGCCAGGTCCCCGATGCTCTCCAAAGAGTGCTTCTTGGCGAATTCCTTGGTCACGACGTAGGAATCCTGGTCGGTCGCCTCCGACTGGTCGAGCAGGGTCAGGCCCTTGGGCAGCGCCTTGGCGAGCTGCTCGTGGATCTGGCCGGCGTCGGCCGAGGCGGCGTTCTTCCTGTAGTACTGGAGGAGGCTTCCCGTGTATTCGGGAATGACGCCGATGCGCCCGGACTCCACTTCGGGCATGTACACCTCGCGCTGCCCGATGAGGAACTGACGGTCGACGGAGTATCCCTTCTCTTCGAGGGCCTGGGCGTAGATCTCGGCGATGATCTCGTTGGAGTAATAGTCCTGCGAGCCGACCACGATCGTGCCGTCGCCGGACCCGCCGCCTCCCCGCAACGGGTCTCGGTTCGAGCACCCCGTGAGCGTGCACGCCAGGCCGAGGAGGAATGCCGCCGCGAAGGCGATGGTTTTAGTGTTCACGTGAATTCTCCCTGGGAGCCGGGTCTCGTGCGCCGACCGGATCACTTACCGGTTGGATCGGCGATGCGGGTGGCAGCTCGTTGGAGGCTCGCCAGGATGACCTCCATGAGCAGCGCGAGGAGGATGACCACGAACGCGCCTCCGAGCATCTGGGTGTAGTCCCGCGATTTGAGACCGGAGAACAGATACCGGCCGAGCCCGGTGTCCGAGATGTAGGCGGCGAGCGTCGCGGTGGCTATCACCTGGAGCACCGCGGCTCGGATCCCGCCGACGATCACGGGCAGGGCGAGCGGGATTTCGACTTTCCCGATGACCTGGGCCGGGCTCATCCCCACGGCTTTCGCGGCCGAGGGGATGGCCGGGTCGATGGCCTGTATCCCCGCGTAGGTTCCCGCCAGCAGCGAGGGGATCGCCAGGATGACGAGCGCGAGCACGGGGGCCTTGAGGCCGATGCCGAAGGCGAGCCCGAAGACCGTGAGCAGGCCGAGGGTCGGGATGGATCGGGCGGCGCCGGTGACCGCGCCCACGGCGGCCGCCCCGCGCCGAGTGTGGCCGACGAGCACGCCCACAGGCACCGCTATCGCGGCCGCGAGCCCGACGACGATGGCCGTGATGAGCAGATGCTCGCCGATTCGCGCGGGAATGCCCGAGGCGCCGGACCAGTTGGACGAGTCGGTCAGCCAGGAGAAGGCTTGGCGGAGGTAGTTCATGCCGCAACCCTCCCCACGGCTCTCATCCACGGAGTCAGGGCGCGCCCGGCCAGCAGCACGACGGCGTCCAGGACGAGGGCCAGCAGGACCGTCGCCGCGATGCCGGTGCCGACCTCGGCCATGATGTCCCGTTTGAACCCGTCGGTCAGGAGCGTGCCGAGACTCGGGATGCCGATGAGGGCGCCGATCGTCACGAGCCCGACGGTCGAGACCGTCACCACCCGGATCCCCGACACGAGGACGGGGGTGGCCAGGGGCAGGTCCACCCCCCAGAGGATCCTCGTGCGCGAATAGCCGAGGGCCACCGCGCTGTCGCGCACGATCGGGTCGACGGCGTTGAAGGCGTCGGCGGCGGTGCGGACGAGCAGCGCGGCGCCGTACAGGGCGAGGGCCGCGATGATCGTAGTCGAGGATCTCAGCGGCGTCCCGATGAGGATCGGGACGACGAACAGGAGCGGCAGCGAGGGGACGGCGTATATCAGCGTCGCCGCGCTCAGCAGGGCCCCTCCCAGTTTGGGGAAGCGGAAGGCGAGCCGTCCGAGCGGGACGGCGACGAGCACCGCGATGACGACGGCCGACGCGGACAGGTACAGGTGCGTGGCGGCCAGGTCCCCGGCCCACTGCCAATTGTAGGAGAGCCAGTTCACGAGCCCTCCCGCCGCTCGGTTCCCAGAACGCCCACGGGGCGCCCATCGGGATCGACCACGACGTTCCTTCCGCCTACGCTGCGCACTTCCAGCTGCACGTCGGCGCGGTCGGAGCCGATGAAGTCCCTGACGAATTCGTCCGCGGGCTCGGCGAGGATCCGCTCGGGCGTGCCGCGCTGGGCGATCCGCCCGCCCTCCTTGAGGACCACGACCTCGTCGCCGAGCCGGAAGGCCTCCTCGATGTCGTGGGTGACGAAGAGGATGGTCTTGCCGAGTTCGGCCTGCAGGCGCAGGAGTTCGTCTTGGAGCTCACGACGCACGATCGGGTCGACGGCGCCGAAGGGCTCGTCCATCAGCAGGATGTTGGGGTCGGTGGCCAGGGCGCGCGCCACGCCGACCCTCTGCTGCTGTCCGCCGGACAGCTGCGCGGGATATCGAGAGCCGAGCGAGGGATCCAGGCCGACTCGTTCGAGGAGCTCCGCCGCGCCGGCTCGGGCCTTCCTGCGGGATTCGCCGTTGAGCACGCGAACCGTGGCGACGTTGTCGGCCACCGTGCGGTGCGGCAGAAGCCCGCCGGTCTGCAGCACGTACCCGATGGATCGGCGCAGGCGGACGGGGTTCGCGTCCCGGACGTCCTCGTCGTCGATGAGGACGTGGCCGCTGGTCGGGTCGACCATGCGGTTGACCATGCGCAGGAGCGTGGTCTTGCCCGAGCCCGAGGACCCGACGAGCACGACAGTGCGGTGGGAGGGGATCGTCAAGGAGAAGTCGGCCACGGCGACTGCTCCGCCCCGGTAGGTCTTGGCTACCGATTCGAATTCGATCACGTGTTCACCCTATCGATGATGAAGCGAGGGCAGGCGGACGTTCCGGGCCCGACATTCCCCGGAACAATCCAGGAAACGTCCAATGTGGGCATGGCGGGGTCCGCCTGGTCGGCGGACGCCGGGCGTCAGCCGACGCTCAGGACGATCTTCCCCACGCCGTGCCTGGTCGCCAGATCGTCGTAGGCGGCGCGGACCTCGTCGAAGGGATAGACCGCGCGAATGGGGAGGCTGAGCTCTCCGGCGGCGATCAGCCTGGCTATCCGCGAGACGACGGCCGTGGGGTCCATGGCGGCCGACGTCCCCACCACCACGGGGACTCCGAAGCGCTGGGCCGTCCCGAAGTCGACGATGGTGGCGACGCGCTCGGGAGCCACGCCCAGATCGAGCGCCGTCTCCACGTATCCGTGGCCGAAGCAGTCGATGAACGCGTCGATGCGCGGGGCGGCCTCCCGCAGCCGTTCGACCAGTCCCTCGCCGTATTCGACGGGCTGGATTCCCAGGTCGCGCAGAGCCTGGGCGCTGGACGGCCCGGCGATTCCGATGACGTCGGCGCCGGTGCGCCGGGCGAGCTGGGATGCGAGGATGCCCACGCCGCCTGCCGCGGCGGACACCGCGACGGTCTCACCCGGCTGGGGCGCCACGGTGTCGACGGTCGCCTGGGCGGTCGTGGCCGCGACGTAGAGGCTGGCGGCCACCCGAGGGTCGAGGCCCTTGGGCATGGGGACCACGCGGTTGGCGGCGATGGTGACGTACTCGGCGTGGGCGCTGCGCTTGTCGCTCATGCCGATGACGGCTTCCCCCACGCGGAGGTGGTCGACGCCCGTGCCGAGCTCCACGATGGATCCCGCGAAATCGCTCCCTTGGCCCTCGCCGGGGAAGCGCGCGGGGAAGAAGTCGCGCATGGCTCCCTCGCGAATGACGATCTCCCCCGGGTTGATCCCGGCGTACTGGACTTTCACCAGAACCTGCCCGCTTGTGGGCGGGATGACGTTCACATCGCGGATGTGGAGCACCGAGGAGTCTCCGTATTCGTCGAATCGGACGGCTTTCATGGAACTCTCCTTCTGCGCTCCGAGGGGTCCGAAGCGCATCGACAGTAATTAGAATTCACGCTCTAATTCTATGCGCGCACCGTTCGGAGGTCCAGTGCGAGATTGAGGAGTTCTATGAGGCAGGCGACATTCCCGAGACGCCGCCGTGAAAGGGGAAGCGCACCGGAGGAGGTCTCCGCCGGTCATAAGCGAGATTCGCGTTCCACCGTGGAAGGCCGAGGACGCAGCGCTGGAAGTGCGCGAGGAGCATGGTCCGGCTGCGGCGTTCCGTCTGTGGCGCGGGGGTGGAGCGGGCGCCGTCGCACCCGCGTCGGCAGCGAGGGCCCGGTCACGACGAAGGCCGGGATTCCCGTCAAGGCGCTGCGCCCGCGTCTCACGCGCCCGGAGCCCCTTCCCGCCCAGCGCCGCGCATTCACAGCATGCAGGAGACGCAGCCTTCCACCTCGGTCCCCTCCAGGGCCTGCTGGCGGACGCGCATGTAGTAGAGCGTCTTGATCCCCTTGCGCCACGCGTAGACATAGCTGCGGTTGACGTCGCGGGTGGTGACGGTGTCCGGGTAGAACAGGGTGAGGGACAGGCCCTGGTCGACGTGCCGGGTCGCCACGGCGTAGGTGTCGATGATCTTCTCCGGCCCGATCTCATAGGCGTCCTGGTAGTACTCCAGGTTGTCGTTCGTCATGTACGGCGCCGGGTAGTAGACCCGGCCGATCTTGCCCTCCTTGCGGATCTCGACCTTGGCCACGATCGGGTGGATCGACGACGTCGAGTTGTTGATGTAGGAGATCGAGCCCGTCGGGGGAACGGCCTGGAGGTTCCTGTTGTACATGCCGTACCGTTGCACGTCGTCGCGGAGGGCGGCCCAGTCCTGCCGGGTGGGGATGCGGATCCCCGCGAAGAGCTCCCGCACCTTCTCCGTCTCGGGCTCCCACGTCCCCTCGACGTATTGGTCGAAGTACGAGCCGGAGGCGTAGGCGGAGTTCTCGAAGCCCTCGAAGCGCTCCCCGCGCTCCCGCGCGATCTGCATCGAGGCGCGCACCGCGTGGTAGGCGACGGTGTAGAAGTACACGTTCGTGAAGTCGAGGGCCTCCCGGGACCCGTAGAAGACGCGCTCGCGCCCGAGGTAGCCGTGGAGGTTCATCTGCCCCAGGCCGATGGCGTGGCTCGCCGAGTTGCCGCGCTCGACGGAGGGGACGGAGCGGATGTCCGTCATGTCGGAGACGGCGGTCAGAGCGCGCACGGCGGTCTCGACCGTCTTGCCGAGGTCGGGCGAGTCCATGGCCTTGGCGATGTTCAGCGACCCGAGGTTGCAGGAGATGTCCTTGCCCACGTGGGCGTAGGAGAGGTCGTCGTTCAGCTCGGAGGCCTCGGAGACCTGGAGGATCTCCGAGCACAGGTTCGACATCGTGATCTTGCCTTCGATCGGATTGGCCCTGTTGGCGGTGTCCTCGAAGAGGATGTAGGGGTATCCGGATTCGAACTGGATCTCGGCGACGGTCTGGAAGAAGGTCCGGGCGTTGATCTTCGACTTGCGGATGCGCTCGTCGTCGACCATCTCGCGGTACTTCTCGCTCACGGAGATCTCGGTGAAGGGAACCCCGTAGACGCGTTCGACGTCGTAGGGGCTGAAGAGGTACATGTCCTCGTTCCTCTTGGCCAGCTCGAAGGTGACGTCCGGGATGACCACGCCCAGGGAAAGCGTCTTGATGCGGATCTTCTCATCCGCGTTTTCGCGCTTGGTGTCGAGGAAGCGCATGATGTCCGGGTGGTGGGCGTGGAGGTAGACGGCGCCGGCGCCCTGGCGGGCCCCGAGCTGGTTGGCGTAGGAGAAGGAGTCCTCCAGGAGCTTCATCACCGGGTTGACGCCCGAGGACTGGTTCTGGATCTTCTTGATCGGCGAGCCCAGTTCGCGCAGGTTCGACAGGTTCAGGGCCACTCCCCCGCCGCGTTTGGACAGCTGGAGCGCGGAGTTGATGCCGCGGGCGATGGACTCCATGTTGTCCTCGATGCGCAGGAGGAAGCAGGAGACGAGTTCGCCGCGGGCGGCCTTGCCCGCGTTGAGGAAGGTGGGGGTGGCCGGCTGGAAGCGCCCCTCGATGATCTCCTCCATGAGCGACATCGCCAACGCCTCGTCGCCGCGGGCGAGGGTCAGCGCGACCATGCACACGCGGTCCTCGTAGCGCTCGAGGTAGCGGGTGCCGTCGAAGGTCTTGAGCGTGTAGGAGGTGTAGTACTTGAAGGCCCCGAGGAAGGTCGGGAAGCGGAACTTCTTCGCGTAGGCGGCCTTGTACAGCCTCTTGACGAAGGAGAAGTCGTAGGCGTCCAAGACGCCTCTCTCGTAGTACCCCTCCTTGAGGAGGTAGTCCATCTTCTCCTCGAGGTCGTGGAAGTAGACCGTGTTCTTGTTGACGTGCTGGAGGAAGTACTGACGGGCGGCCGCGCGGTCGGCGTCGAACTGGATGAGGCCGTCGGCGTCGTAGAGGTTGAGCTTGGCGTTCAGGGCGTGGTAGTCGAGGCCCGGATCGCCGCAGTTCTCCTCGCCGGTGTCCGTCAGTGTGGTTGCTGCCAAAACTTCTCCAGACCTTCGCGCACTCGGGCCACGTCCTGGGGCGTGCCGAGCAGTTCGAACTTGTACATGTGGGGCACCTTGCACTTGGCGGAGACGATCTCGCCCGCCAGGCAGTACGCCGCGCCGAAATTGGTGTTCCCTCCCGAGATCACGCCTCGGATGAGCGAACGGTTGCGTTCGTCGTTGAGGAACTTGACGACCTGCTTGGGAACGGCTCCCTTGACGTTGCCTCCGCCGTAGGTCGGGACGATCAGGACGTACTCCTCCTCGACGTGCAGAGGCTCCTCCGTCGGACGCAGGGGGATGCGCCGGGCGGGCATGCCGAGCTTCTCGACGAACCGCTTCGTGTTGTTCGTCGCCGAGGAAAAGTAGACGATCTGCCCCACGGGACCTCCTGATGCGTCCGGGCCGGGTGGGGGCGCCGAGCGGCGCCCCCACCCTCCGATTCACGCCGTGACGGCGGAGGCGGCGACGGCGGCGGCCGCCGCCTTGATCCGGTCCGGACGGAACCCCGCCCAGTGGTCGCCGTCGGCGAAGACCACGGGTGCGGACTGGTAGCCCAGAGACTTGACGGCCTCCAGAGCCTCAGCGTCCTGAGTCAGGTCGACTTCGTTGTAAGCGAGCCCTGCCTTGTCCAAGGCCCGCTTCGTCGCATTGCACTGAACGCATGAGGGCTTGGTGTAAACAGTGATGCTCAATTCGTATTCCCTTTCTTCCACCCCGGCCCGCGGGAGAGCCTCGCCGGCTTTGACGCCCGGCGAGAGGCGGAGCCTTCATTTCCGCCCATCCCGCGGGAGAGCCCCTCCAAAGGCCTCCGTGAAACCGCGGCCGTAATCGGTGGCTTCCGCGACCGAGCCGCCGACTTGGCGACTCGAGCGAAAACACTACACCTTGTGGTCACCGCGACGGTAGACCACAAGGGCTTGTGTCTCCGTGACGAGTGGCACCGTGCAATTCCTCTCCTGTGGACTGCCCGACCACCGGGGTGGACAACCTGTGAAGCCCGAGCCCCGGCACCGGCAGAGATATCCCCTCGAGCGTCCACACGCCGGAGCCGGCCCCGACCGCGCGCCGCGGACGGCACCGGCCCAGACGGGATCGGTTCGTACCGCCGGCCAGGCGGCCGATCTCAGCATCGCAGACGCCTCCGACACTTTCCGGCCCGCTCCGCGCTCGACGGCCCACCGGCTTCGGGCGCTCCTACTTTCGGAGGGAATCCCCAAGTTTATCCACGCCTGTGGACAAACCGAGTTCACATGTGTGGACGCTGGAATCCGCGCTGTCCACACGTGTGAATCGCCGCGGCGGAACCGCGTCGCGCCACTTCGAAGGGATGGGCGTGTCGGCCGTCGGCGTGTCGCGAGGCCGCGCTCAAACGTGTCGCCAGGCCGCCTCGGTCGGCGAATTCACGGCCCGCGAGACCGCGCTCGGGAAGGCGCCGCTCGCGCGGTCCCGGAAACCGCGGTGCCGCACGCAGCTCACTCGGGGAGGCGCTCCCGTAGACTCGTCTCGCCCTACCGCGACATGCGCAGCCGATCGCCGGGGAAGCGCTCCTACTTGTAGTCGCCGCCGGTCGCGGCGGCGGCCTTCTGGCCGTTGACCGTGACGGCGTAGGCGTCGCCCTTCTTGATCCTCGGAGAGGAGAAGACAACGGATTTGGCCGGCTTGGGGCTCGTGTAGGCGGCGATCTCCCCGCCGGTCGAATCGGCGACAGCGAGCCTGCCTCCGGCGGGGATGTCGGCCTGGGCCTTGATGGCCGACTGGCCGGCGGTCGTCTTGGGCGCCTCGTCCATGCCGACCGAGCCGACGGCAAGGAGGGTGCCGCCGGACAGCGTCAAGCCGTTCTCGACGTCTACGGCTCCGTTGCCCGCGGCGGACGGGCCGTAGACCGTGACCTTGCCGCCGCTGATGACGCCGTCGCCGTCCGAGTCGAAGCCGTCGCCCTCCGTGTTGAGGGTCCAGTCGCCGCCGGTGATGGCCATCCACGGTTTGGTCGCGGTGTTGACGGCGTTGAGCCCGTCGTCGGAGGTGGTCACGGTGGCGCTTCCGCCGGCCAGAAGCATCTTGGAGGCTTCGAAGCCCTCCTCCGAGCCGGCTGCGTTCACCGATCCGCCGGTGACGATGAGGTCCGAGGTCGCCTCCAAGGCATCGGATTTGGCGACGACGTTCGCCGTGCCGCCGGTGACGAGCACGTATCCGCGCCCGGCGTTCTTCTTGTTGTCGGACTTGACGCCGTCGTTGCCGGCTTTGAGGTCGAAGGTCCCGGCGGCGAGCACCACGTAGTCCTGGCCGCGGATCGCGTCGTCGCGAGCCGTGACCTTGACGGTCCCTCCGGTGACGACGAGCCCGTCGGAGCTGGAGATGCCGTCGTTGCTGTTGCCTCTCACGTCCAGCGTCCCGCCGCCTCCGATCGTCAGGTCGGCCTTCGAGGCGAGGGCGGCGATGGGCCCGTTCCCCTTGACCGTGGAGGCGTAGCTGGAGGCGTCGGACAGGGTGTTGGCGGTTCCCTCGGCCAGGGCGATGACGGCCTCGTCGGCCTCCACGATGCGGATCGCCGCGTTGTCCGGAGAGGTGATGTTGGCTCCCTTGAGGACGAGTTTGACTTTGGCGGTCTTGGGGAGTTTGACGAACACCTGGCCGGTGAAGTCGCCGGACAGGACGTAGGTTCCCGCCTTGGAGATCGTCACCTTCCCGGCGCTGGTGGTCACGGCGGAGCCGCCGCCCGAGGATGCGCCGGGCCCCTCGACGGCGGCGGAGGTCCCGTTGAGCCGAATCTTCGTGGCCGACGACTCGTCGTACTGCACGTCGTTGGAATCGGCGTGCGGTCTCTGATTCTCCGCCATCATCCTCTCGGCCGTGGCGCCGTCCGCCTTCACGGTGTTCGCGTAGACGTCTCCGCGGGGAATCGACTTCCCCGCTATCCGGCGCAAGGAGTCCAGCTGGGCCAGACCGTCCTTGGCGGGGGTTTCGCCGTGCGTGGTCGAGCTGCCGGCGGGGGATCCGCTGCTCGTCTTCCCCTGCGAGGTCTTCCCGCTTCCGCAGGCGCCGAGCGTCAGCCCCGCGGCCAGGGCGGCGGCCGCCCACGTCTTCGTCCTTCTCATGCTATGCCTCCTAGCGTTGCTATCGTTTTGCTCCAGCGATTGGCGGGGAGCCCGGGGTTGATCGCCGCCATGCCGACGGCGTACTTGGACAGCCGCACCGGGCGCACTCCTCGACGCCACAGCCACCTGTCCGCCTCGCACGGGTGCTTGCTCGACTTCGTTTCCACCACGACCTCCGGCACCCGGAGAGGGGACCAGCCGGAAGGGGCCGAGAGCGTGAGCCCCCGGTCCATCGTCAGCCGCGAATCGCCCGGCAGCCGGAAGGTGGTTCGCGTGTAGACCGAGCGGATCACCCACGCCAGCTCGCCGACGGCCCGCGCCCCGGCCCTGCGGGTCTGTACGACGCCGCGTTCGGTGAGCCGTGCGGCGAGCCATTCGCGGATCCGCGGGCAGCCGGTGACGTCCGGCGTCAGGTCGAGGGCTTCGACCGGCAGCCCCCTCTTGAGGCGTTCGCACACGTCCATCCGCACGTCGTCCAGGCGCAGGCGGTCTTTGACGTTCTGCCCGCGTCCGCTGCGCGTTTTCAGTTCGACGAATCGCAGGCCCGCGTCGAGGTAGACGCGGGATCGGACTTTGAACCGCCGCCGCCGCTTGGTGGCCGCCGCACGGTACAGCGCGAAATCCGGGGTGTCGAAATAATCCGACAGGTAGCCGAACTCCCTGGCCCCTCCGATCGAGAGGACCTCGGCCTGGATCGAGCAGAGGTATTCGACGAGCTCGGCCGTCAGCGCGCGGTCGAGAAGGTACTTTCTGTCGGTCCGTTTCAGGAGGGCCGCCTGAGAGGCCAAATCCTCCAGGCCTATGGCCGGAAGCCGTTCCAGGAGGGGACCGAAGTCCACGACTCCGGGGTAGCTCGCAGGGCCGATTCGAGAATCGCCTGCCACGTCGATCCGAGAGCGGCTTGCCTCCTCGATTCGAAACCCGAGGTCGATCATCGCGCTCATCGGTCCGTCCCCCTTCCGTTTCGCGCTGGCTGGCTCACCTCTTTTTCCCTCATCCCGTCTTCGCCGGCGCCGCCTTCGCCGGCGCCGCGGCCGGGCTGGGCCTGCGCCGGGTAGTCGGCCTGCCCCACCGTGCGGCCGCCTCGCGTCTGAGCCGTGCGTTCGCCCTGGGCCGCGCGGCGATCCTGCGTCGTCTGACCGTCCTGCATCATGCGGTGGCCCTGGGCCGTGCGGACTCGCTTCCTCTTCAGCCTCCACGCCTTCGTGGTCTGATCCCGGCGAGCCTCCGTCTGATCTTGCTGATCTTGCCGGGTCTCCGAATAGCGGAGGTCGACATAGGTGGAATCGTTGACGTAGTCGAGTTTGATGATGCTGACTTCGCCGACCTCCAGGCTGGTGCTCCGGCGGATGTAGGCGGCCAGATCCTCCGTGTCCGGCAGGGCCCGGTCCACCACCATGGTCATGTGCCGCGATCGGCTCATGATCCTGGCCGAATCCGCGACCGCGAGCACGAGTACGATCGAGCCGATCAGCCCGGCCCCCGCCGCTATCCTGATTCCGGACAGGCCTCCGATCAGCCCGATGGCCAGAGCCGCGAAATAATAGGCGACCTCGACCTGCGACAGTTCCGTGGACCGGAGCCGGATGATCGACAGAACGCCGAACAGGCCCAGGCCCAGGCCCGCGCCCACCGTCGCGGTGGACAGGGCCGTCGTCACCGCCAGCACGCCGACGTTCACTCCCACCAGCGCCACCGCCAGGTCCTTGCGGCGATGACGCGGCACATACAAGGCGAACGCTAAAATTCCGATCGCCACCACATCGATGGCGAAAAGCCTCAAATCCATCGTACACTCCCTTCCCCTCCCCGTTCTGAGCCGACGAACGCGTCATCCAGCCGGAACGAGATTCGGTTGTGTAAATCAATGGCAAATTAGTTTTACATTTTGCCCATATTTACGTGTGATTTATGTATGACTATCCGCTGAATGTTTGCGAATTGAATGTCAGAAGCCTGTTCTTTTAGAACTATTTTATAGTAATAATAATTACTTCTGACTTAATCGTGGCTCCAAATGGATGGGTGACTCCACTTGTTCCGCACACTTTAATACACGCCACGCATATTTAAGCAAGGCCCACACGTCAATGTGATGTAATGCACTCGATTTCAGAGAGATATTGCCTTGCACATCCGCGCAATGCGTGACTCCGCGAGGCGTCCGGCACGCGCTCCCCCTGCCCCGAAGGCGCCCGATCCGTCCCGTGCGTTCGCCCTTTCCCGCTGCGTTCCAGGCACAAGTCGGCTGGCGCACGGTCCGGTTCTCCCCGCGCAATCAGGATCCCAACGGTTTCGACGCGGGAAGGGCACGCTAATCGGATCCGAAGTATTCGGGATATTCTTCGAATGGATCATGTTTAGAATGATCAGCCCAACTATTCATAACATCTACATATTACACACCATAATTAATTATAACAGGTGCACTAAAATCTCCTTCAGCCATCCGAATCGGGACATTTTCCGGAAGAAGAGGACGGATCCACAAAGCAGTATTAAGGACTTCTCGCATATCGCTTTCACATGAAATCATCTTATTATTTCGAAAATGATTTAAACAAAGAATTAAATTGCCCCTATTGTATAGATCTACAGAAATATCCACATAATTTCTATCGATTGTAGAATAGGTTTTTATATCTATTTCGTTCCAATATTTTTCGACTTCATGAAGAAACATTTCTGAAGTAATAAGTATACCGTTATTTGCAGATTAAATATTGTCTCACTCATTAATTTTCTTTTCATTTTATTAGAATGATTTGGAAATTTTTATTTGCTTCGAATATATTTGTAACGAATTCTAGCAAAATTCTTTTGTTTTTTCGTGTTTGTAATAATAGTTAATTTTTCTACGGTATTATCGTCTGATTCTATGATCTACTTATATCTTCCGAATTCATTGCGAGTTTTGCTTATTATAAACTCTGGGGCATTTCCTTCGTGCATTGCTTTATTTTCTCCTCCAGAATGTTTTGCTTCCCATGCAACAACTATTTCGCTTTCAATAGATGCATGATTTGCCGATACTTTCGTTCCACTGCCCACAATTTCCGCTTCATCAGGTGTCCCCAAAACTTTATGCTGGTAACGCAAAGCTTCCGAGTAAGGAGTTCGCCGATATGCATCAAGACTATTTAAATAATCAATTTTTCTTTGTATGCCCATACCTTTCTTTTAGGTTCTTCCGAAAAGGTGTCTTCGTCATGATCGTGACGTTCATTATGATCATGATGATCTTCTTGTTTTGCTCTCCAGTGTGACGGCCGTCGCCGTCTTTGTCAAAGTCCTCGGGGCTCCTACCTGCACGCATCCCATCTTGCGGCTGGGCAGCTGCTGAAGCATCTTTTGGATGTGACTCCTCATCGCGACGGTGTGCATGTCCATCATGGCCGCGGCTTGCATGCTCGCTACTGCCTCCGTGGTCACCCTGGTGGCCGCCTTGACCGTGGTCGTCGCAGGTGGAGGAGCCGTCGCCGTTCGGGTACCGGCCATCACCCGAACCACTCGTATGCTTCGTGTGGTCAGTGTGCCCGCTGCGGCCGCCGTTATGAGTAGATGCCTCCCCGCTGCTGTGCTGGACTGTTCCATGGCCGCCGTCGCCCTTCCCTCCGGTTGCGTGGCTGGACTCGCCGGCCTGATGATCGGAAGAGCTGCGGCCGGCACCGTCGTGACCGGCAGGCCGATGCGATGCAGAGGGGCTATCGTTCCCCGCGTGGCCGGAACCGCGTCCGCCGTCGCCGGCGGTGTGGCCGGAGGGTGCGAAGCCGTCCGATCCTCTTGCCTGCCCATCAGTGTGAGCGTGCAAGGAACCATGCGCCTCATCGGAATGCCCATGCGAAGAACCGTGGGCGTGCTCCGCATGGGCGTTCCCGGCGTGAGCGTGGGAGGGGTGAGCGTAATGCGCGTGCTGGGCGCGGTCGTGGCGGCTGGCGACGTCGATGAGCTCACACTGCCTGCCGGGATGCTGCGTGCCGGGTTCGTCCTCGACGAGGACGTCCTTGTCCTCCGCCAGTTTCACCAGTTTGGCCGCCGTCTGGGCGGCCAGGATCAGGGATTTGATGTCGACTTCGAAATCGTAGGAGGGCATGGCGGGGCTCTTTCCGGGGTTCGATAGCGGTGGGTGTGCGGTCTCTCAGTCGAGGATGGCGACGTTCTTGACTTCGGCCTCGTGGGCGAGCCTGGCGATCCTCTTCATCGCAGCCTCGGCTTTCCGGAGGGCAGAGGCCAACTCCCCGGCCTGATCGTCGATCATCCCGTCGGATTCGATCTGCGCCTGCCGGGACGCCCAACCGAGGCTCCAGCCCGAGACCAAGCCGGAAATGTCCTTGCGAGCGTCCTCTACCTCTCTGCGAAGGTCATCGGCCGCCTTCCTCAGCGCGGACTCGACGGCCTGGGCGTCCTCCAGGTGGAAGACGAATGCGCGGTTTGCCATGTCCTGACGAACCTCCCATGATGGCGGCGATCTCGGCGAAGGACGACGACACCTCTGTTCGTCACTCCGCGGATGTGCGATTCGAGGGAACGGATCAAATCCCGATTGATCGAGTCAACCCTGTCCGCACACGCTCGAGCCACACCTCCGGCGGCAACCTGCCGGGTGGTGCGAAAAGGCGGTTCCTCACCGTTGAGATTCCGCCAAACATACACGCCGGGAGATTTCGGAGCGGAAAGCGTCCCGGACTTATCGGGACGCCGATCCGCTCACGCCATCAGGGCAGCCTTTAGGCCATCAAGTCGCGGCGGGAGAGGCCCCGCGCGCCGACGAACGTGAGGATCGCGGCCAGCGCCAGGCACACGGCCGGGCCGGTCCACGTCCCTCCGGCCGTCTCGGCCCCCAGCACGTCGGGCTGGTGCGCGTACGGCGAAAGGCCGGCGAGCCACCTGGGAACGTCGACGAGCATGCTGGACACGGCCAGGAGCAGCGCGGCCACGAGGACGCCCCAGGAGACCGCCCTGGCCGCACGCGGCATCCATCCGTGCGCGGCGAAGACGACGCCCCCGTGCAGCAGGGCGGCCGGCCAGAGCGCAGCCGCCGCGAGCGCGACGCGCCAGGCCAGGCCCCACGGGTCGCTGGCTTCGGGGAGTTCGTCGACGAGGACGACCGGGATCGTGGTCGCGACCAGGCCGGCGACAGCGGCGACCACGAGGGCCCCGCTGCCGGCCAGCACCGCCGCCGCCTGGGCGGCCATCCACCGGCCGCGGCCGACCGGGGCGGCGAGAAGCCGCCCGAGCCGGCCCGACTCCTCGTCCCGCAGGCCGGCCAGGGCGATGGACACCGCGCATGCGCCGACCATGTAGCCGCCGTAGACGAGGATCGCTTTCAGGAAGTTCTCGACGGTCAGGCCCGACTCGGCCAGTTTCGCCATGAGGAGGCGGCCTTCGAACAGCGACGGGACGGCGTCCAGCGAGTCCCGGATGCCCACGGTGAGGGCGCCGTAGAGGAGGCCGAAGGCCAGGCCGCACGCGAGCCACCAGCGGCGCATCCCGCGGGTGGCGCCCATCGCCGTCGCGACGAGCCCGTTCGGGCCGGAGCGCGCACGCCCCCTCCCCGCGGACAGGAAGGCGCCGAACCGCCCCGCACCCCACTGCCTGCCGGAGTGCAGCAGCAGACCTAAGGCTCCGACGGCTGCGGCCGCGGCGACGCCGGCGGCGAAGGGCCCCCATCTCACGCCCGCCCAGGGGCGCATCTCCTGAGCCAGGCCGAACGGAGTCGCCCAGGAGAGGAAACCCGCCGATTCGCGCATGAGCGCCAGGCCCCGGATGGAGAACCAGACGAGGAGGAGCGTCATGCCGCCGGCTGTGGCCCCTCGGGCCGACGGCGCGACCGCGGTCACGACGAGGGCCGAGGAGGCCGAACAGAGGCCGACCATGGCTATACCCGCGCCCATGGCCAGGGAGTCGGCGGCCTCCAGCCCGCCGGCGATCGCGGCCGCCGCGCAGGCCGCGCCGGCGCACGCGCTGCCGATCGCCGCGGACGCCAGGGAGCACACGGCGGGCTCGAGCCGGCCGACCGCCGTCGATCGGACGAGCTCGCTCGACCTCCTCTCCTCGTCTCCCCGCGTCCGCCGGAGAACCGTGACCGTTGCCATGAAGGCCGCCAGGAGCAGGCAGAACAGCAGCGGCCGGGTGGCGAGGATCGCGCCGATGCGCGGATTCGGGCCGTCCAGCCCGTAGCCGGCCCCGCCGAAGACCTTCGCCACGGGGATCCGGAAGGTGGCGGCGACGTTGCGGCGGGCCTCCGCCGTCGGATACAGACTCGGGAAGGAGCCTGCGCAGAAGCGGAGCACGCAGGCCGAGCCCAGGCTCCACGCCGCGTAGGCCTTCCACTCCCGTCCGAGGACGATCCGCAGGAGGGACGCCGAGATCACGGCCTGCCCGTCCCGGACGCGTCCCGGCCCACTCCGGATGCGAGAGGCTCGTCCGCGACGCCCTGCCCGGCCGCGTCCCCGCTCGCGCCTTCGGCCGCTCCGGATGCATCCCCGCCCACCTCGGCCGCGCCGTAGTGGCGGAGGAAGAGCTCTTCGAGGCTCGGCGGGGCGGCGGTCAGGGATCGCACGCCCAGGCAGGCTACCGCGGAGACCGCGTCTTGCATGCCGGCCGGGTCCACGGTGAAGTCGACGGCCCAGCCGAGCGGATCGCGGGAGACGGCCACGTCGCCCAGCTCCGGCCGGCGCCGCAGCGAGCTCGGATCCGCGGCGACGACGGCGCGCACGCGCGTGCGCACGATCGAGCGGACGCGCTCCAGCGAGCCTCGTTCCACCGTCCGCCCGGCGCGAACGATCGTCACGGCGTCGCAGACCTTCTCGACCTCGGAGAGGATGTGCGAGGACAGGAGGATCGCCGCGCCTTCGTCGCGGGCCCGCCTGACGCACTGCCGGAATACGCCCTCCATGAGGGGGTCGAGCCCGCTGGTCGGCTCGTCCAGCAGGAGCAGGTCCGCCGACGCGCTGAACGCGGCCACGAGCGCGACCTTCTGCCGGCTTCCCTTGGAGTACTCGCGCATTTTCTTGCTCGGGTCAAGGTCGAACAACTCGATCAGCTCGGCGCGCCTGGCCTCGACTCCGGTGCGGCCGGGCGGCTTCCCGCTGCCGGCCGGAATCCGGCGGTCGTGAGTCCCCCGGCCGGCCAAGTTCCCTCTGCCGGCGGGATTCGGGCCGGCCGGAATCCCGCTCTTCGACGGGCTCTCGTTTTCCGACGGGCTCTCGCAACCCTCCTGATTCCGGCTCCCGCCGGCCGCTCTTCGGCCGGCCGCGGCGCGGCGGGAGGGCAGCCAGCCCATGATGCGCCGGCGGCCGCTACGGCCGCCGGCGTTCAGGGAGGCCAGGGCCCGGAGGGTCTGCTCCCCCGTCATGCCCGGCCAGAGGGCGACATCGCCGGGTACGTATGCGAGCCTGCGGTGCAGGGGGACGGCGTCGTTCCACGGGTCGCGGCCGAACAGGCGCGCGCGGCCGCCGTCTGCCCGGATGAGGCCCAGGAGGATGCGCAGCGTCGTCGTCTTCCCGGCGCCGTTCGGGCCGAGGAATCCCACGACCTGTCCGGGCTCGACGGTCAGGTCGAGCCCCGTCAAGGCGTGCGTGGCACGCGGACCTGCGCCGAAGGCCTTCGTCAGCCCCTCGACGTCGACAACGGATTCGTTCATTCGCCCTCTTCTCGATGCCTCTCTGCATGCTCTGCGATACGTTCTGCGGCGTTCCGGCCCGGGCGACTCACGCCTACCGGTGCGCCCGTCGATCGCGGGCGACGGCGGCTTCCAACGCCCCGATCGCCTCGGCCCGGAGAGACCGGCGTCGTCCACGGGACCTTCTTCGCCTCCGTCAACGGGTGACGTCCCCGGGCAAGCTTACCGTTCGGCCGAGTGGACGACATATTTCCGGAGTCGCTGCGCCCGCGCGGTTCACGCTCTCCGTGCGCCATGCGACTCCCTTCCGACAGGGCGGCTCGAGGGTGCGCGCCGGGGCCGGCGGGGCGGCGGATCGGATGGACCTAGCATCGGATAACCGGGCCTAGCGGGGGCGCTTGGTCCGGCGCGTCGGCTCGGCGTTCGCGGGGTCGGCGGGCCAGGGGTGCCTGGGGTAGCGGCCGCGCATCTCGGCGCGGACCTGGGCGTAGGCGCCGTCCCAGAACCCGGAGAGGTCGTCGGTGACGGCCAGCGGGCGCCGCGCGGGCGAAAGCAGCTCGAACGTCACGGGGATCCCGGCGATATCCGGCGTGGACTGCAGGCCGAAGACCTCCTGGATGCGGACGCTCACGCGGGGGCGCCCGTCCGAGTAGGCGACGGGGGCGGAGCCCAGGGGCAGGCCGATCCGGCGCGGGGCCAGCCGTTCGAGGTCGCGGGCCTCGGGCCAGGGCAGGAGCCTCGACAGCTGCTCGGCGCTCACCGGGCGCAGGGGCCGGCCGGCGAGGAAGGCGTCGATCTCCGGGCCGGCCCATTCGGCCTGCCGCTCGGCGAGCGCGGCGTCGCCGACGTCGGGCCACGGCTCGCCGACGGCGGCGTGGAGGAAGGCCAGCCGCTCGCGCAGGAGCGAGGCCTCCCGGCTCCATTCGAGCAAGCGGGTGTACTGGGCGCGGCGCATCCATTCGCGGGCGGCGGCCGGATCGGGCGGCTCGGGCGCCGAGGAGACTTCGACGGCTCCCAGGGCTTCCACGCGCCTGCCGCGCAGCCTCCCCTCGGTGAATTCGACGTCGTGCCGGACGGTGCGCAGGGTGCAGGCGACGCCGAGGTCCGCGATCGGGACGGCCGTTCGGATGAGGGCGTCCGCGTGGCCGGTGGCCTCCAGACCCGCGACGGCCAGCCATTCCTGGCCGGCGAGCGGGGAATGGGGCGGCAGCTCGGCGCCCAGGCCGCCCGCCAGCAGATACCGTCTGTCGCTTCCGGCCCGCAGCCGCCCGATCCTCTCCGGGTAGGCCAGGCCGACGACGAGCGCCAAGGCCTCGTCGCGCGATCCGGGGGCCTGCCAGGAGGAAGGCCGGCCCGCGCGGGCCGCATCGCACGCGTCGTCTGCGTCGCCGCCGGCGAGCCTCTCCAAGCGTTCCGCCGATCGCCGCAACCGGGCGTCACCCTGCCGCCACGCATGCGCCAGGTCCGCCCCTTCGACGCGCACGCCCTCTTCGACGAGGGCGCAGACCTCGGCGGCCGTCCGCGCGCCGACGATCGGCGCGGCCTCCACCAGCGCCCTGCCCAGGCGAGGCTCCAGCGGCAGGCGGACGATCCGCCGGCCGAGGGGTGTCACGGCGCCGTCGGCGTCGATGCAGCCGATGCCGCGCAGGACGGTCCGCGCGGCGTCGAGGGCCGCCTCGGGCGGCTCTTCCAGCAGGCGGGTCGCGCCCCAGCAGGCCAGTTCCAGGGCGAAGCCCGTCAGGTCGGCCGTGCGGACCTCCGGTTCGGCGTGCTTGGCCAGCCTCGACCACGTCGCCTGGTCCATGCACCTGAAGGCGACGCCGGGGCCTTCGCGGCCCGCGCGGCCCACCCGCTGAACGCCCGACGCCTGGGACTCGCGCACCGTCACGAGACCGCCGACCCCGCGTCCATAGTCGGTGCGCGCCTCGCGGGAGAGCCCCGCGTCGACGACGACGCGCACACCCGGAACCGTCAGCGAGCTCTCGGCCACGGCCGTGCTGAGGATGACGCGCCTGGCGGAGCGAGCGGGTGCGGCCGACGACCCGGCCGGAGCCGGCGCGGCGGCGGGGGTCGGGGCGAGGACGCGATCCTGCGCTTCGGGCGGCATCCGCCCGTGGAGCCGTTCGACGACGGCGCCGTCCAGGCCCTCCAAGGCGGCCGCGACCGCCCCGATCTCGCGGACGCCGGGGAGGAAGACGAGGACGTCGCCCGCTGGCGTGCGATCCATCGCCCGACGGACGGTCGACGCGACGTGGGAGAGGAACTCCCGGCGCACGCCCTCGGGGCCTAACGCCCGCCCGGCCCCGGCGCCATCGGCGGGAGGCGCCCAGCGGACGTCGACGGGATGGCCCGCCGCCGGGATGTCGAGCACGTCGGCGCCGAGGAATCCGGCCATCCGCTCGGCCTCGGCCGTGGCCGACATCGCCACGAGCGCCAGGTCCTCGCGCAGATTCGCGCGAACGTCGGCGGCGAAGGCGAGGGCCAGATCGGATTCCAGGCTCCGCTCGTGCGCTTCGTCGACGACGACGGCGTCGACGCCGGGCAGCTCGGGGTCCCGCTGCAAGCGCCGCACGAGCACGCCGGGCGTGACCATCTCCACGCGGGTAGCGCGGCTGGTCGCGCCCTCGCCGCGCACCGTGTAGCCGACGGTGCGCCCCAGGCCCTCTCCCATCAGCGCGGCGATCCGGCGGGCGGCCGCGCGGGCGGCGACCCGCCGGGGCTGGGTGACGACCACCCTGCCGCGGCACCGCGCGGCGAGCGCCATCGGGACGAGAGTCGTCTTACCCGTGCCCGGCGGGGCTTGCACGACGAGGGCGGGGGCGCCGCCGGACCGCGCCGCGGAGGCGTCGAGCGCCTGGCGCATTCGGCCGATGTGCGCGGCGACGGGAAGGCCGCCTGCCGCCGCGAGCGCCCGGGACCACGGCATCGGATGCGCCCCTTCTACCGCGCCGCCAGCCGGCGCCGAGCATGCCGCGTCCGCGCCTCAGGGGTCGTCACCGGCCGAGATGGTCCGAGACGGCCCGACGCAGGCCCTCGATTCCCCGGAAGTGGTGGACGGCCAGGCCGCGTTCGGCTCCGACCTCGACATTGTCGAGGGTGTCGTCGATGTAGAGGACCTCGCCCGGGTCGACCCCCTTCCCGGCGCGTCCGCCCCATCCGGCCAGCCGGTCGATCGCGGCGTCGAAGATGCGCGGGTCGGGTTTGACCATGCGGACGTCGCAGGAGAAGACGACGGGGTCGAAGCACTCTGCGATCCAGGGGCGGTTCTCCCTGACATTCCGCGCGAAGTCCGCGGGGATGTTGGACAGCATGGCCATCGGGACCCCGGCGGCGCGCAGTTCGCGGGCGTAGGCGACCATGGTTTCGTCTTCCAGGCTGCAGGACCGGAGGTCGGCCTGGAGGGCGTGCCTCCAGTCGATGGGCACGCCCAGGGCGCGGCCGACCTTCGCCCAGTAGGCCGGGGTGTCGAGGATGTCCGCGTCGTAGTCGCGCCGGGTGGGCCCTTCGTATAGCGGCCGCAGCGCCTCCGGATCGACTCCGATCTCGGATGTCAGGCGCAGGTAGGTGCTGTTCTGGATCGTGAGGAAGACTCCGTACAGATCGAAGAGAAGGCCGCGCATGGGCTCATCTTAGTCGAGCGCTTCGCATGTGCGCACCGGCGGGCGCCCCATTCGCTCCCCATCGACAGGGCGGATTCAGGCGGTCTTGCGACGGGCCGCCTCCCGGCCCTCTTCGGCGTCTGACGCCCGGTCGCGGGCGGCGCCGACCTGGGACGAGGAGGCGTTCCCCTGCGCCGCCTTCGACATCCCCGCGATGGCGCTGTCCAGCCGGTCGGCGACCTCGCGAGCGTCGGTTCCGGCTTCGATCTGGCCGAAGGCCTCGAAGAGCAGGGCCCGGGAGAATCTCATCCAGGCGTCCGGATCCGGCACGCCCATCTCCTTCCAGCATTCGGCTATGAATTCGTCGACCGTCGTGTGGATGCCCACGATCTCGTCCCTGATCGCGGCCCGTTCCCCCGCGTGCCGATCGGGCGGAGCCTTCCGGGAGTCGGGCGGGATCCTCCGGGCGCCCGCGGGCGCCGCGTCGGCGGGCTGCGGGGATGCGGCACCCCCCGCTCGCAGGGTCACGAGGGCCCCGGCGGGGGCGGCCCCGTCGTGCCTGCGCGAGGAGGATCGGCGGGTCAGGCTCATGAACCAGGCGTGGGAGGGGTCGCACGTCTGGAGCACGCAGGCGACGGCGAACTGCCTGAGTCGGTCGGCGGGTTCGGCGCCGTCGTCCACCCGGTCGAAGACGGCGTTCCGCCAGCGCGGCATGTACGCCGCGAGCGTGAGGAGCCTGAGGTCGTCGACCGAGTCCACGTATCGGTATATCGAGCTGCGGGCGATCCCGGCCTCGCGGGCGACGGCTCCGGCGCTCAGGACCCCGGAGCCGGATTCCCTGAGGATCCGGTCCGCCGCTGCGATCAGGCGGGCTTTGACGGCCTCGTGGTGTTCGCGCACCGTGGGCGCATCGATCTTCGGCACGGGCCCTCCCTCCGGCGGATCGACGTCCGTTCCGGTTGTCTCCGTCACGTACCGTCCTGTATACCACGGAGGGCACGCGCCCGCGCAAGGGGGAGAATCCGAGGTGGAGGCCGTCCGGGTCCCGCGGCATGTCCCGAATGGCCACCGCGCCTGCCGGGTCGGCGGCCGTGCGGCGCCCCGGCACGTCGTGTTTTCCCGGCGGCCGCCGTCGGGCCCGGACTCGAGAGCTTTCGGGAGCCCGGGGGTCACGCATCCCCCGGGCTCCCGTGCGCACACGCGAGCGTGAGCGCAACGCCAGGTTTCACGCACTCCGAGCGAGAAGGAGACGTCCTCGACACGGACACCTGACGGATTCCCTCGGTCTCCACGATCAGGGGAGGCGCCGTCGCCTCAGTCTCACGGTGCGAGCACGGAAGGCTGCTTCCTGTAGACATTCAAAACTATATCCGAAATACCTACGGCAACGTCGGTAGGCGCCGGCTCGTGTCCGGGCGAGAAAGCGTGGCATTCACGGTATCTCGGAAGTAAGCCGCGCACGTCGCGCACACCCGCGGGCCTCCTTCTGGCCGAGGAGCGCTTCGCTCCCCGGCCACGTTCCTGGCGGAGGGCGTTCCATCTCGACTGCGCCCCGCCTGGACTACGACTACGCCCCGTCCCTGCACAACGGCGCGCCCGGCGGACCGGGCGGCCCGCGCCTCAGCCGTTGGCGATCTGCGCGCCGTCGAGCATCGAGGCCAGCGACTCGATCGGGTAGGTCTCGACGTTGGGGCTCCGCACGACGATGGCCAGATAGTTCCCGCCGCCCACGTCGACGACGTAGTAGCGCACCGCCCCGCCGTCCTGCGTCTTCGCCTCGGCGGCGACCGCGGAATGCCCGGCCACGGAGGTGACCTCCGGCAGAGGCCTCGGGGCCTCGGCCTTGTCGGGTACTCTCGCGGCGACGTCCTCCGCGAGCCTTTCGGAGGACGTGAAATCGCCGGAACTCGCCTGGCCGAAGAGAACGGAGCACCCCGCTACGCCGACTCGGCCGAGGCCGATGAAGTTGGCATCGGTCGAATCGGTGGCCAGGCTCAGCCCCCCGGGGCTGGACAAGGAGAGGGTGCCGCCGGGCATGGTCAGAGAGAAGCTCTGACCGTTCAGGATCCCGCGAAGCGCCCCGTTCGCGCTGACGACCGACTGCGTCCCTTCGCTTCCGGGCCGCGGAGCGGTGGAGGCTCCGTCGTTTCCGAGGCTGACGGAGACTTCCCGGCCCAAAGAGGAGACCTTGGACTCCAGGCTGAGCGTTCCGGCGATGGCGACGAGGCTGTCGAGCCGGTCTCGGGTCGGCGCGCTGAGGGTCAGGTTCCACACCTTGTCGCCGACCGTCAGGAGGTGGACGCGGGAGGGCAGCCCCTCGGCGGTCGTCGTGTCGGCGGCCACCGCCTGGATCCTTCCGAGATTGGCCAGGCCGTCGACGGCGGTCGCATGCCGTTTGCTCTGGCTGGCCAGGAGGGCCGCGAAATCCGCGGCGTTCATCCCCGGTTTCAGCGAGGACAGGGGTGAGAAGGAGATGCGCGACTTGGGCTCGGCGTTGTCCTTGACCCCGACGGTGCCGGTCTCGACGAAGGCGCGGTCGAAGGGCACCATGTTCTGGCCGACCCGCATGTTCAGCGTCCCGACCCCGGTGCCGATCTTCAGAACGCCACCTTTCAGTTGGATCGCGCCCATTTCGGTGCCGGAGGTCACCCGCCAGGCCCGCGTCGGGCTGGCCGCGCCCGTGGAGGACGGCGACCTCTCGGCCGTCCCAGAACCGCAGGCCGCCACGACGAGCATCGCCAGGGACGCGGCGACGGCCGTCAGCACGCTGCGCAGGCGCCTTCCTCCCGCGGGGCGGCCGGCCGCCCCGCGTCTCGTCCCCGCCTGCGATCGCGATGCGGAGGGCCGATCAGGTCGCGCTCTCAACCGTCTTCACCATCTCCGCGAAACGGCCTCCCGCCCCGTTGGGTTCGTTGACGGCGATCTGGACCACGACGCCGTTCACGTCCACCACGTACAGGCGCGAGACCTTGCCGTCCTTCCGCCGGATGTCGCAGGCCGCCGTCTTGTGCCCCGCCACGGACGGGACGCTCGGGACGCTGCGCACTTCCTCGACTTCGTTCGCCGAGGTCTGCTCACGCGTCAGCTTGAGGAGCTCGGACTCCTTGGCGGTCAGCCCGCTCTGGTCTATCCAGAAGTTGATGTTGCGCCCGTTGTCGGCGGAGTCGCCGACGCCCACCAGGCCGGCCGTGTCGAACCTCTGCTCCGTGAAGCCGCTGGGGATGGCGATCGAGAGGGTCGCCCCTTCGACCGTCACCGAATACGCGCCGCCGTTGACGGCGGCCTTGATGGACTCGGGTTTGACGGAGGGCTTCGGCGTCGCGCTCGTCGAGGGTGCGCCGGCCTGGTCCGCCTTGATCTGCCTGACCGCGTCGGTCAGCTTCTGCCGAGTCGCGTCGTCCGGCGCGTTGACCGTGATCCCCCAGATGTCCCCGTCGAAGTCGACGAACATCACCATCCCCGTGTAGCCGCCGGAATCGGGCGCCCCGGCCGCGGCGACGGCCTTGAATCCCGCGATGTCGGAGATCTCCGGGCGGGCGGTGGCGGCGCCGTTCGCCTTCGGCAGGGAGGCGACCAGCTCTTCGGACGTCGGTAGACTGCCGACCTTGGAGCGCGCGAAGACTATATTGGTCTTCGAATCGGAGGGCGATGTGAGCGTCTGGTAGTCGACCCCGTCTTTCGAGGCCTTGTTGAGCTTGAACCTGTCGGGGGCTTGGAAGCCGATCCAGTGTTTGCCGGTGTAGAGCTTGAAATAGCCGTTCTTCAGTTCGGCGTCCCCGCGGTGGGCCTTGACGGGGGTTCCCGAACGCGACGCCGAGGGGCCGGCCGTCGGTTCCGATGAGGCGGCGCGCAGAGACCGGGCCGACGCATTCAGGGAACACGCGGCCAGCCCCGTTGCAAGCACCACGGCCATCAGACTCCGACTGGCATGTCCGCTTCTCAATACGGCCTCCTCTGTCTTTCCCTGCCGATCCTAGTGGTGGGTATGCCACGGCAACCTCTCGCGTCAGCGGGTAGGGATGCCCATATGCGTTGATACTGCGGGAAGATGCAGGTGGAGGTCTCCTTGGGATGCGGCTCCCACTCTGGCCTGCGGTGCGATCCGTTAGGTGAGCGCCGTGGCTCGGGGAACCCAGATGTCCGTGGGCAGCGCACCGGGCATGTTCGCATTGTCGGTGGCCACGAAGGGGCGTTCGGGATCCTGGACGTAGTCGCGCAGGCACCCGAAGGCCCATTTGCCGAGCAGCAGGATGGCGACGATGTTGATGAGGGCCATGCCGGTCATCGTGATGTCGGCGAAGTTCCACACGAGCTTGAGGCTCGACAGGGAGCCGGTCACTATGGATGCGACCGCCACGGTCTGGAGGAGCCGGGGCCCCCAGCGCTTGCCCCGGGTGAGGAAGTCGACGTTCACCTCGGCGTAGGCGTAGTTGCCGATGAGCGAGGATCCGGCGAAGACGCAGATGAGCGCGACCATGACCGGGACCACCCAGGAGCCGAGCTGCGATTCGATCGCCGTGATGGTGATGTTGGCCCCCTTGGGGTCCTCCTGGCGCCAGTAGCCGTCCAGGGCCCCGGGGGTCGCGTTGAAGATCATGAAGGCTGTGGCCGAGCAGACGAGGATCGTGTCGACGAAAACGCCCATCGACTGGATGAGCCCCTGCTTCGCCGGGTGGGTCACCTGCGCGGTCGAGGCGGCGTTGGGGGCCGAACCCTCGCCCGCCTCGTTCGAGAAGAGGCCGCGGCGCACGCCGTTGAGCATGGCCGCCGTCATGCTCCCGGCCAGGCCGCCGATCACCTCATGGGTGCCGAAGGCGCTGCCGAGGATCGCCTTGAACGTCGGGTAGACGCGGTCGAGGTTCATCGCCACCACGACGACCGCCAGTCCGATGTAGACGATGGCCATCAGCGGCGCCACCCATTCGGAGATCTTGGCCACGCGCTTGAGCCCCCCGTAGAGGATGGGCGCGCAGAGGGCCAGGAGGACGAGCGCCGTCGCCCAGGGGGCGATGCCGTACTGCTCGTCGAGGGTGTCGGCGATCGTGTTGGCCTGAACCATCTCGTAGGAGATCCCGAAGGAGAAGATGAGGAAGACGGCGAAGGCCACGCCCCATGCGCGCGACCCCAGGCCTCGCTGGATGTAGAAGGCCGGGCCGCCGCGGAACGTGCCGTCGGGCCAGCGGATCTTGAACAGCTGGGCGAGCACGGCCTCGACGAAGGCGCTGGCCATTCCCAGGAACGCGACCAGCCACATCCAGAAGACGGCGCCGGCTCCCCCCAGTTTGATGGCGATGGCAACGCCCGCTATGTTCCCGGTGCCCACGCGCGAGGCGATGCCGATGGCGAAGGCCTGAAACGAGGAGATCCCCTCGCCGTCGCTGGTCCGAGAATCGAAGATCTGGCGGATCATCCGCCCGAACAGGCGGATTTGGACGAAGCGCGTGCGGATCGTGAAGTATAGACCCGCGCCTATGAGCATCCAGATGAGGACGTGAAGGGTCGTCCAATCGTTCACGTCCTTGAAGATCGTGGCCAGCCGGTCCATGTCAACCTCCTAGTCTCGCCCTCCCCTCGCGCGGACGAGCGGCGCGGGGGAGAGGCCTGTGGTTCCGTCGCTGCGGGGGCGGAACTGGGACCCGGCCCGGCCGCCCCGGAGACGTCCGGACGCCCTCTCGGCGGGGGGATCGCGGGCGGCGCCGGGAGGCTCTTCGGGAAAGTGTGGGGAAGAGCGTATCCGAGGCGAACCGCTTTACCACCCCTTTGCGAATCCGTTAGCCAACCATGGCATATCGGGGATCGGAGCACAATTCCTCCTCGGACAAAGTAAGGCAAACCACTGGCGTGCGGCGGGCCGACGGGCGGGAAACCGTTGAATTGACGGCTTTCAGTTGCTCATGCGACTTGCGGGTAACGCTCCCCATGTTGACCATCGGGAAAAATCGAGTAGTATTAGGAACGTAGTCAGCCACGGTTGATTGCGCGTGTGTGATAACGCCCGACGTTAGCCTCCAATCATGACGCGGGCGCGAGGTTGCCGGTTGCCCAGCCGACGCCTCTACCTCTAGGGTCTGCGCCTCCAATGGACCCGGAGATGAGATGGGGCCCACCGGGATGGTGGGCCCCATCTACTTGTCCTCGCCCCTGCCCGGCCGGATGGCGAGCAGTGCACCCCCCATCTGCGCGGCGGGGCCCGCCGAACAGGCGGGCCCCGCGGGATCGGCGAAAGGCCTGATCAGCGCTTCTTGCCGCGGGAGGAGGCTTCAGCCGCTTTAGCCCGGCGATTGGCCTCGAATTCCTCGTCGAGCAGGGGGAGATCCTCGACGGTGACCAGCTGGCTGGCGACCGCGTACTCGACCAGGCGGGCGCGGCGGTACGTCGCGTGGACGCCCTGTCCGCCGCGCAGGCCTTTGACGCCGAGGCGGTCGAGCTTGTCGCACACGTTGTCGAGCTTGCGGTTGAAGCGGGTCTGCGTCCATCCCAGACGCGACGCGGCCTCCTCCGACCTGGGGATGTCCGACGGCCCGGTGCCTACGCGCTTGAGCCAATTCTCGGCCAAGGCGAGGATGAGCAGACGCTGGCTGGGTGTGAGCGTGACCTGTCCGATCGTCGTCTCCCCCGCCTCCTCGCGGCCCGTGGAGGAGACCTCGTACATGGTGTCCGGAACGGTGAGATCGATCTCATAAGTCGTCGGCCCGGCGGTGAAGACGAGACTCATATCGTGGACGACGAGCGGGATCTGGGAGCCCGGCCCGATCCACGACTGGAGCATACCCGTGGTTTCGGCCACCGTGACGGCGATGCGCGAGCCCACGTTAGTCACCCACCACAGCCCATTATGGGATTCGATGACGAGAAAGTTCCTGTGAAGGAAAGGATTGTCGTCGATGGCAAGAGATCCGACGCGTCCGATGGTGAAGGTCTTGCCGGGGTCGACCTTGTAAATCTCGCCGCAAAACTCAATCTCCAGTCCGGCCGGCTCGGGGGAGACCTCGGGTTGATCGACCTCTTCGGTGGGGTTTTCGGCGGTTGTAGTCATCACGACTCCTTAACGTATTGCGACCCGACTGTGGCTTCGTTCCCTTTCGATGAGAGCGGCGCCCTCGGCTGAGCCTTCCACACGCCAGACCGACGGCACAACTCCTGGCTGCGGACGGATCGCCGCCGTGGAGAAGACCCACCGCCGTGAATCCATCCGCGTACACGCGGCAATCCTACCCTTTCCGGGAAGGAAGCGAGCCGGTTGCGCGTCACGGGGTGTTCGCAGCCCCGCCCACGGCGGACGAGGCAGGCGAGACGGCTAGGGCTTCAGCCCGGGCCGCGACGCGGAACGGGCGGGAGGGCCAGGCGTCACGGAGTGCTCACGCACTGCCTGGTGGCAGGCGACTCCGACCCGCCCTTCCTGTGCACCCGCACGGACAAGCACGTCTGGAGAGACTGCTTGGGGACGGTAACGCTCGACGCCTTCGTCTCGTTGAGCTGGCCCTCACCGGAGATCTGGTCCATCGCGTAGAGGAATTTGTCCCCGGGCTTGGGGTCGGGGTTGCTCCACGTGAACTTGACCTTGTCCCCCATGAGCTCGCCGCGCAGCCCGACGACCTGGCTGACGTGGTTGACGCCTGCGTCGTTGGGCGTCGTCTCCCCCGTCGAGGTCGCCGGCCCGACCGTCCCGCCCTTGCCGTGCCGCAGGGCGAAGAGGATGCCGACGACGATGGCGAGCACAACGGCGGCGGCGATGAGGAACCGGACGACCACGACGCCCAGAGGGCTCTCCTGGAATCCGCCGGCGCGCGCGTCCGGGGCGTCCGGGACGGCGCCCTCCGAAGACGCTGGACCCCAGCCCGGAGCCTCGCCGCTTCGCGGTGCCCGCCGTCCCGTCTCCGCCTCGGCGGGCCCGCCGAGGGAACCCCCCGCGTCGCCCGGCAGTGCCGAGTCGAACGGCGCCCGCTGGCCCGCCGCGTCGTAAGAGCGGGCCTCGGAAGCCGGGGGGAAGGCGCGGATGTTGGGAGAGGGCACCGGTCCGAGCACCCTCAGGGGGGAGAGGCGAGTCGAGTCGTCCCGCAGCGGGTCGATCGTGCGGATCGCCTGGCGGGTCGCGTCGGCGTCGTCGCCGGATTTGGACGGGTTGTCGTAGGCGGGATCGTCGAGGACGTCCAGATCGGTCGGGCGCTGGTGCAACGCCGCCTGAATCGCCTGGAGGGCCCTGGCGAAGTCGATCACCGAGGCGTATCGCTGGCGGGGGTCCTTGGACATGGCGATCGTCAAGACGCGCTCGAACTCCTCGGGCACGTCGTGGCGCCCCATCGGCGGGACCGGGGTCCGCAGCACCCGGTTGATGACGGCGATCTCGGAGTTGTCTCCGTCCTTGACCTCGAAGGGCGGGCGCCCGGCCAGGAGCGTGTACACCGTGGCCGCCAGGGAGTACACGTCCACGGTGACGGCGGCCGCTCCCTCCCCCGTCGCCTGCTCGGGCGGCGCCCAGGGAACCGAGAAGCCCTCGGCCGGGCTGACGTTGCCGATGCGGGTGGCGATCCCGAAATCGGTGAGGACGGGGCGCTGGAACGGGGTCATGAGGATGTTGGACGGCTTGATGTCCCGGTGGACGATGCCCGCGCGGTGCAGGGTCTCGATCGCGCCGCCGATCTGAATGCCGATCTCCAGGGCGTGCGTGACCGTGAACGGCTGCTGGCGCAGCCTGGCGCCCAGGTGCGGGGGCGGGCAGTACTCCATGATGAGGTACATGCGCTCGTCCCCGGCCTCACCCGCACCGTACACAGAGACGATCGAGGGGTGCGAGCTCATGCGGGCCATCAGGTTGGCCTCGGCGCGGAAGGACTGCCTCTGGGCGTCGGCCACGCCGCGGCGGAGGACCTTGATCGCCACTTCGCGGCGGGGGATCTGCTGCTCGTAGAGGTACACGTCCGCGAAACCACCGGATCCGAGGAATGAGAGGTACGTCGCATTGGGGATCTTCGGAGGTGTAGCGGGACGGCGACGAGCCACGTCACACTCCTGCCTGCGGGCCGAGCATCTGGATCGTCACTCCCTCGCCGATGTCGATGACGTCGCCGACCCTGACGAAGAACGGCTCCGTCGGCCGGATGCGGATGGGCCGCTCTCCGGGCCGCAGCACGTAGGTGCCGTTGTTCGAGTTGCGGTCGACCAGGCGCACGTCCCACCCGTCCACGCGGACTTCGCAGTGGGTGCGGGAGATCTGCTGGTCGGGGCTGGGAACCGGCACGAGATGGGCGTGCGGACGCCCCGACTCGGGAGTCGAGGTGGGCTTGCGCCCGATGATGATGTCGGCGTCGATGGGAACGCGCAAACCGGTCGAGACGTAGATCTCGCCCAGGGCCGGGCGCGGATACCAGTTCGGCTCCCCGCCTATGGGCGCCCCGCACAGGCGGCACGAGGAGCCGTGCGGCGGGTTGATGTGCCCGTAGTGGCACAGCAGGGCCAGGACCATGGCGGGGGATTCCTCCTCCGACTCGCCGGAGATCTGCTCGCGCAGCTCCTGGGCCCTGCTGGAGATGACCGTCTCGCCGTCATGGTCGCCTTCGTCGGCCAGAGCGTCCTCTTCTGCACCCTCGTCGAAGCCGGATTCGGAACCGTCGAAGCCGGATTCGAGCGCTCCCTCCGCCCAGGGCTCGCCGGAGGGGAGCGGGGACGCCTCGGACGGACTCTCGGGGCTGGGCTCGGCGGGAAGCAGATCGTCGGGTTCGAAGGCGGCCGTCATCGCCTCGGCGGGCTCGACCGGAGAGGGCGAGCTGGAAGCCGCCGAGCTCGAACTCCCACTCGGGCCCCCGGCGCCGGGCCGCGCGAGCGGGTCCGAAGAGGCCGACGGATCCGACTCTTCCGGCTCTCCGGAGGCCGGCTCGTCGAGGCCGATCGGCCCGGTGATGGCCGGCAGGTCCACCGCCGTGGGGATGTCGTGGGCTCCCCCCTGGCCGGGCTCCTGCGCGGTCAGGACCCGGTTGCCGCCGCCCCACAACGGCACACCGGCCGAGAAGCCGCCGGCGGGCGCCGCGGAGGCGCCGCTCGAGGGGGCGTCGCCCGGCGAGGGGGCGGAATCGCGAGCGCCCGCCTCGGCCGGCGAGGAGCCTACGGAGGCCGGCTGCCCTGCTTCGGGGCGGGCTCGGCGGGCTTGGGGCGAGGTCTCGGCGGGTCCGCCGGATTCCGCCGGCGTCCTGGAGGCGGGCTCGTCTACAGAGCGCCGATCCGCGGCCGGGCGGGCAGGTTCCTCCGCGTCGGCGTCGGCGGTGTCGGCGAGCTCCTCTCCGTCCTGTCCTGCCCGCGAGCCGGTCTCCGGCTCGGATGAATCCTCCGACTCGGGTGCCTCGCCCTGCTGAGAGGCTTCGGAATCGGTGGAATCGCCGGACGGCCAGACGATCTCCGAACCGTCGTCGTTGCTCATGGGGAAACGGGGGCCGGAGCGCGACCTGCGCCCTCCGGCGGCCTCGGCCGGGCTGTCGGCGCCGGAATCGCCGTCTCGATCGGAGGGGCCGGAGCCGTCCGCACCGCCCGAGCCAGACGAGTCGGGTAGGGCGCCCGGCGCGTCGCCGTCTGCGGAGACGTATCCGGCCACGAGCTCGGGCTCGTCCTCGACCACCGGCCACTTGCTGGACACCCCCTGCACGGTGAACGGCCGGCCTTCGCCGGACGCGGCGCCGGTGCCAGGGCTCTCGGCGGACGCCGGGCCGCCGGATGCGGGGCTCTCGGCGGTCGCGGGGCTTTCAGCGACCGCGGGATCGTTCGCCGGCGGAGAGGCGGGGCCGTCGGCGGCGAGAGGCTTCCGTTCGTCGGCGGCGTCCTCCCGTTCCTCGGGCTCTTCGGGGGCTTGCTCGGCCGGCTCCGCGGGCGCGGGTGGCTCGGAGCGCGGGGAGGAGGCCTGAACGGGCTCCGGCGACGGATGCTGGGAGGCTTCGGGCCCCTTCCCGGACGCCGACGGAGCCGGAGCAGAGCCCGAAGCCTCCGGGGATGAGCCGTCCTCTCGCTTCCCGCGCTCACGCGAGGCCTCTTCATCGCCGCGCGGATCGCCTTCTCGGCCCTGTGCGCCGTCTTCCCGGTCCTGCGGATCGCCGTCTTCCCGGGGTTCGCTGTGGGATGAGCCGTCCCGGGATGCCTCCTGCTCGGCCGGCAGGTCGGCGGCGTGGGACACGCGCAGGCTGCTGGGGACGGAGTCGATGAAGAAATCGGAGTCCGCGGCCGTCGAACCCGTGTCGACCTTCTCGAGGCGGGGGACGTTCACCGCGTCGAGGAAGGAGTCGTCGTAGGGCTGACGGGTGAGCTCGAGGTCGTCGGCGGGATCGTCGTCTTCCGCGGCCCGGCCGTCGCCGTCCGGCTGGCTGGGCTCCTGCCGGTCGACGGCATCGGACGCGGACTCCTGCGCTTGCGGGGCGGGGCCGGTCTCGGCGGGCTCGCGGGCCTCGGGGCGGGCCTCGGGCTCATGCGCCTCGGGCTGGGGACCTTCGGGCGCGGAGGCGCCTTCGCGATTCCCGGTCGGCCCGGCGGGCTCCCGATCCGACCGCGCGGCGTCGGAGTGCGGAAGGGCGCCGGCCGGCGGGAGGATTCCGGCGGGCAGGGGGAGCTCCCTGTGGGATCGGCGCTCCTGGGCGGCCGGAGCGTGCGCGTAGGCTGCGTCCCCGACGGGCGCATCGGCCGCGGCGGCCCGGCCTTCGCCGGACCCCAGGCGACCATGCGTCTGCGGCCCGGGGGAATCGGAATGCGCCGCGGCGCGCCGGATCGGATCGGCGATCGAGGCGTCTCCGACGGCGACGCCGGCCAGGGAGCCCGCTGCGGGCGCGGACCCGACCGGGGCGCTCTCCGCCTGCGAGGCGAGGGCGCCCGCGTCCTGCGCAGCGCGAGGAAGGGGCTCCGGGCGGCCCGGAAGGCAGGAGATGCGTATGGAGGACAGGCCGAGCATCCCGTCGCCGAGGGGCAGGCCCTCGGCGTACTGGTCGCCGGGGCCGGGCCCCGCGTCGACGACGATCTCGTGCACGCTCGTCAGGCGCATCTCGTTCCACGTCGGCGCGTTCGCGCCGGCGGCGATCATGTTCCCCGCCACGTCGCGGAGGCGGAACCGCCCGCGCAAGGCCGCCCGGACGCAGTCGTCCTCGCACAGGAGCAGCGCGAACTCGGGCATGCCCTGAGGCGGCGGGGCCCCGTAGCCCAGGCCTTCGACCATCTGGTCGAAGGACGCGCCGGAGCGCAGGGCGCCCCACAGCCACTCCACTCGCTCGGCGTTCATGCCCGCCACGGTCAACGCCCCCCGAGGCGTGACGGCGGCCAGAAGCCGACCCGGTCTTGCACGAGCAGAAACGATGTACATGCGCCTAATCGCCCTTCCTGGGTACCGTGTCGTCGCCGACGTTCCGACGATCGCAAGTTGCCGTCTCCCCCTCGACCTCCAGCGCGGGCCATCGGGGGCTGCAATCGACGATGTCGACCACGAGCACCGTGACGTTGTCGGAGCCCCCGGCTCCGAGCGCCTTCTGAACGAGGGTCTGAGCGGTCTCGTTCGAGTCTTCCATGTATCGGGCGACCTCGCCAATCTCGGTGTCCGACACGACGCCGCTCAGCCCGTCGGAGCACAGGAGGAAGCGGTCTCCCGCATTAAGGGGGACCAGATGGACGTCCGCCCCGACGACCGGTCCCGAATAGCCTCCCAGCGCCCGGGTGATGACGTTGCGTCGTTCCCACGTCAGAGACTGCTCTTCGGTGATGATCCCCGCGTCGAGAAGCTCCTGCACCTCGGAGTGGTCCCTCGTCACCTGGGTGAAGGCCCTGCCCGAGACGTGGTACGTGCGCGAATCGCCGATGTTGAAGACCCGCGCGCAGGGGTAGCCTCCCTCGTCGGCGAAGACCAGCCCCGTGACGGTCGTGCCCGGCAGGCTCTTCTCGCTGGCCAGGCCGGCCACGCGCCTGGCGGCCTGCGCGATCGCCCCCTCCAGCTCGTAGGCGCTGACGAACTCCTTGCCGTCCAGCCTCGAGAACACGTCGACCACCGTCCGCGAGGCGATCTCGCCCGCCAGATGCCCGCCCATGCCGTCGGCCACGACGAAAACGGACCTGCCCGCCAGGGCGCTGTCCTCGTTGAGCGCACGCATGCCGATGTCGGTCGCAAACCCCGTGCGGGCCACGACTCGCAGCGTCATCGAATCACCACCTTCACCCTTCGGCCTCCGAACAGAACGCTCGCGCCGTCGGTCGCCCAAATGGGGAAGCCCGGCGCGACCGGCACCGGGTTGCCATCGGCCGAAATGACGACGGTGCCGTTAGTCGATCGAAGGTCTTCGACCAGCAGACCCTGAGGGGTGGCGGTGAGGGCCGCGTGCGTCTTGGAGACGGACTTCTGCCGGTCGGCGATGGGCATGAGCTCAGCGCCGCGGTGAGCGGGGTCGACGGAGGGGTTCCTGCCCACGACGAGGGTTCCCGACAGGTCGCGGGAGACGCCGTCGTCGAAGACGAGGCGGACGACGGGCATGCGCGCGTGCGCGCCCCGGGGGGCCGGCGCGCCGACGGCGGGAGACCGGGGCGCGGAAGGGGCCGAATGGGAGCCGCGGGC
>ERZ772960.147-NODE-147-length-68484-cov-11.649461_pt1 | contig 68484 bp, 118 predicted proteins | sample MGYA00580678_ERZ772960 | MGnify/ENA primary metagenome ERZ772960 (study PRJEB29015, sample SAMEA2737930) | human oral metagenome | biome: human oral; feature: human-associated habitat; material: dental | place: China | collected 2059 ...
GAATTTCAAAAAGAAGTTGATAGAAGATGGGAAGAACTTTTAAGATTAGAAGAGGCAACAAAAGATATGTAAAAATATACAGGTATTTAGAAGAATGAAAAAGTTCTTTTAATTGCTTGTATTTTTCATTTATTAAATATAGAGAATATGAAATAGATATAGTATAATTAGGAATATGATTAGAAAGAATAAAGAAGTAGAGGAATAATAATTATGAAATTAGCAAAAGAGATGTTAGAATGGTATAAGGAAAATAGGGCGGTTAGTAGATTAAAAATAACAGATTCAATGTATATGAAATATTTTAGACAAATAGAAATGAATTTAGATTATAATGAAGAAGTACAAATAGTTTTTGTAGGGTCTATTGGTGAACAAGGAAGCTTTTTCCATTCAATACCATGTTTTTTTGGAGAGCTATGTGGAGTTGCAATAACAAATAAGGGGATTATTGTTGCAAAATCTGATGGAGTAATATTTCCAATTAAATCAACATTAACAGTACAACTTAGTTATTTTAATGATGTAACTAAAATAGATAGAATTTTTATGTCCACACTTATACTAGATAGTATAAAAGAAACAATAACTGTAACATTAAGAAAAAAGGATGCACAAGTTTTCTATAATCTTATTCGTAGAATATTAATAGATAAAGAAACACTATATACAAAAGACGAAGTAAATAATATGAGTGACATGAACAAAGAGATTAATTCTTTTCAAGATTTAAGAAATTATAATAAAGATTGGGAAAATAGAAAATGAGAATATTTGAAAATGTTAATATTTTAGAAAATGGAGATATATCAATAGAAAGAGAAACAGCTAATTTTCATCATATATATAATGTTTTAAGAGCGAAAATAGGAGAAATATTAGAAGTTGTAGATATAGAGAGTAAGACATTGTATGTTACTGAAATAAAAGATGGAAATGGTAATTTAAAAGTAAAAGATATAATAAGAAAAGAAGAAGATGCTATTAAGATAACTATTTATCAAGGAGCTATAAAAGGGGAAAGATTTGAGTATTTTTTAGAAAAGACAACAGAACTTGGAGTAGATAAAATTTGTATTATACCACTTAAAAGAAATGTTGTTAAATTTAAAGAAAATGAAAAAAATAAGAAAGAAGAAAGATTTAAGAAAATATTAGAATCATCATCAAAACAATCTAGAAGAGTAGATATACCTAAATTAGAAATATTGACTAATAATAATGAAGTGATGAATAGTTTAGAAAAAGAAGATATAGTATTTGTACTATATGAACAAATATTGAATGAGACTATTGATATGAAAACTATTGTAAAGACTATAACAGATAATAATTATGATAATATAGGGATAATAATAGGAGCAGAAGGTGGAATTGATAAATTAGAGATAGAAGAATTTAAAAAAATTAAAAATATAAAAATAGTGACACTTGGAAAAAGAATATTAAGAGCAGAAACTGCAGGAGTAGTATTACTTAGTATATTAAATTATGAATTGAGGAGATAATGGCAAAAAATAGTGATAAAAATAATATTGAAGAAGAAATCATAGAGAAAGAAGAACTTTTAAATTTAGATATAGAAAAAGAAGAAGATCTAGATGAAAAAGTATTGGAAAATGCAAAAAAAGCATATGAAAAAAGAATAAAAATACCATTTGATATGCAAAAGAAGATAGGATTTAAGATTTTGAAAGAATTAATAATTCCAGTAATTATGTGTATACTTTTTGCAATAACATATGTATTAAAAGATGTTCTAAATTTTATGACAATAAATATATTTGTTGTTATATTAGGAACATTAAGTATAGCAGTATATGAATTATCATATAGGAGATCAAAAGAAGAATATTTTATAAAAGGTTTAGAGATAAATGTACTTACATATGTATATATAGTATTTAGTAATACACTTATACAAGCAAGATTAGATAAAAAAAGTATGCTTGTATATGCACTTGTAATATTCCGGATATTATATTATAAAAAGTATAATAATTTATGGTATTGAAAGGAAAAAATATATCAAAACATTTATAGACACAAAAGATATTATAAAAGATACTAGAAAAAAATATATAGTATAAGAGGAAAATATGGATAAAAAAAAGATAATAATTACAGCATATTCTTTAGGACTTCGGACGGAATAGAAACATCATTGATTAAATTATTAGAAAACTTATCTAAAGATAGCAATTTAGAGATTACATTATCATTAGAAAAAAAAGAAGGAATATTTTTAGATATGGTTCCTAAAAATATAAGAATTATAGAATATAGGGTGTCAGAAAATAAAAATAAATATTTAAGAAAATTGATAAACTTATTTAGAAGAACTATATTTAAGATTAAATATAATAAAAAATATGATGTAAGTATTTGTTATGCTACATATTCAATACCGGGTATGGTACAAACAGATATTGCAAGTAATAATAGAAGTATTTGGATGCATCGGAGAATATCTAGATATACTTCGGAAGTAAAGAAAAATATATAAAGTTTATAGAAAAAATAGTTAAAAATAATATAACTAAAATAGTATTTGTATCAAAGAAAAATGAAAAAACTTTCTATAACATAATTGATAAGAAATATATAGAAAAAAATAATATTAAAACATATGTTATAAAAAATTATATTGATGGTGATGAAATTTTAAGAAAATCTGAAGAAGAAATAGTAATAAAAGATAATGAAAAGAAAGAACTAATAAAAAATATATTAGAAAAAAAGAAAAATAATGATAATATAAAAATATTATTAAATGTTGGAAGACATTCAAAAGAAAAAAATTTAGATACTATGATAGAAGTGTTTAAAGAAGTAATAGGAAATAGTAAAAATGTAATGCCATATTTAATAATGTTAGGAGATGGTAAAGAAACAGATAATATACAAAAATATATAAAAGAAAATAAATTAGAGAAAAGAATTATATTATTAGGAAAGAAAAAAAATCCATACCCATATTTTAAAATATCAGACTATATATTTTTAACATCTTTAACAGAAGGATATCCGGTTGTATTTCAAGAAGCAATGGTAATGCGGTAAGAAGATAATTACAACAGATGTATCAGATGCAGAAATAGATATAAAAAATAAAAAAAGGGGATATATAATATCTTTTGATAAAAATATTATGACAAAAGAGATATTAGAGATATTAGAAGATCATAATAATGAAAAAGACACAAAAGATAAAGAAAGTATATATAATTATAATGAAGAAAATGAAAATAATAAAAAGATCCTATATAATAAAATTTTAGGAATAATAAGGAAATAATATGGAACTTGTAAATATAGAAAAAAGTTTAAAACAATTAACAGTTGTAAAAAGAAATGGTAGGAAAGTAGAATTTGAGGGTGATAAAATAGCGATAGCAATAAAAAAAGCATTTGATAGTGTAGAAAATGAAAAATATACAGAAAAAGATGCAAATAAGGTATATATTGCAGTTTTAAAAGAAATATATGATAAATATATATTAGAGAAACAAACAGAAGATAATCAAAAGAAAATAAAAATAGAGACAATTCAAGATATTATAGTAAATAAGCTTAAAAGTTTAAAATATACAGAAGTATATATAAGTTTTATACAATATAGAGAAAATAGGAAGAAAATAAGAGAAGCATTTGAAGAAAGAAAACAATATAAGTTTTTAGGTATATTAGATAAGTTAAAAATAGAAGAAAATATGTCTAAGGAAAAACGAGAAGGAATAACACCTAAAAGTAAGATAGAAAAACTTCGGAAATGATATATTAAAACAATATGCTATGACTCAAAAAATAAAAAAGAAATATTTAGAATCACATGAAATAGGAGAAATATATATACATAATATTGAATGTATACCAACAGGAATAACAGGATTTACACAATTAGACCTATTAGAAAAAATAGAAGAAGATTTTACAGAAAATGAATTGATTAAAAATCAAGGTGAAAACATATATACATATACAAATATAATAACAAATATAATGTTATTAACAGCAAGAGAACAATATTATGGAGAAGGAATACCAGCATTTGATTTTTTACTTGCAAAAGGAGTATTAAAAACATTTAAACAAAATTTTAAAAAAATACTAATAGAATATTTAGAATTCACAGAGTTTTTACAATTTTTGCCTATGAATGGGATATTAAGAGAAATAGAAAGAATAGAAAGTATTAGAGTTGATATACAAATATTTAGACAATATTTAAGAGAAAGTGATAAAGTATTTGAAATCTTTGAAAAAGCATATAATATGGCAATAATAAAAACAGAAAAAGATACATATAAGGCAATAGAAATGTTTGTACATAATTTAAATATGCTTTCAGAAGATAGAGAACAAGAAATGATATTTAGTTTAAATTTAGGAACAGATACAAGTGATGAACGGTAGAATGGTAACTAAAATGTTATTTAAGGTAATAAATAATAAGAAAAGTAGTAAGCAAAATACTTTAGAAATAGTTTTTAAATTATCAAAAAAAATTAACTTTACAGAAAAAACAAAAAATTATGACCTATTTTTAGAGAGTATGTGTTTAAATCTAAAAAAAATTAAATATTCAATGTTAGATAGTAGTTTTAATAAGGGAAAATATGTAGAAGGTAATTATTTAACAGAAGCATCATATTTAAATGGAATACGTATAATAGATAATAATATAGATGATAAAAGAAAAGTAGTAGGAGGAAGAGGGCTTTTAGCTGTTGTTAGTATAAATTTAGTAGGACTTGCTATAAAAGAAAATAAGGAAAGCAAAAGATTTTCGAAAAAATCATTTTTAAAGAAAATAGAACAAGTTCTTTTAGCGGCAAGACAAGTACTTTATGATAGGTTTGAAGAATTAAGTGAAAAATCAAGAAATGATTATCCAATGCTATTTGGTCAAAATTTATGGCTTGAAAGTGATAAAATAAAAGAAGAAGATAAGTTAAGAAGAGCATTAAAACACCGGAGTACTTGCAATTGGATTTAACCGGGCTTTATGAAACACTACTTGCGATATATAGGAAAAATAAGATAGAAAATATAAGAGAAGCACAAGAATTAGGATTAGAAATAATTAAAACAATAAGAAAAAAATGTGATAGATTTTCAGAGGAAAATAACTTAAACTATCAATTAATAGCATTACCAGAAAATTATGATAAAGAAATGTTTATAGATATTGATCAAATAATACATGGTAAAATTAAAGGGGTTACAGATAAAGAACATTATACAAATTCATTTAAAATAAAAACAAATAATCTTGAAGAAAAGATAAAATGGGAGGCACCATTTCATAAATATACTAATGCAGGACATATATTTGTGCTTGAAACTAAAGATTATGATAATAATATAACAAAACTAGAAGAAGTTTTAAATGCATTACAAAAGGAAGATATAGGGTTTGTAGAAGTAGAAAAAGACAATGATTAAGAAAAAAAAGAAGGCATATATTTTATACCTTCTTTTATAATTATTTATTGTTGTTTAATTTTCTTGCAAGTGTAGCTTTTTTTCTAGCTGCAGTATTTGATTTTAAAACACCTTTAGTTTTAGCTTTATCTATTTTTGATACTGCATTTTTGAAGTTAACTTCCATTAAGTTTGAATCTTTTGTTAATAATGATTCTTCAAATTTTCTTATAGCTGATTTGTATGATGATTTAATCATATTATTTCTTAATGTTTTGATCTTTGCTACTTGTACTCTCTTTTTTGCTGATACTATGTTTGGCATGATATCTCCTTTCTAAATAATTATAGTATTACACTATTTCACATGCTAATATTTTAACATGTTAATATATGTTTTGTAAAGTATTACTGGACAAAAATAAAAAAGCCTTGAAATCAAGACTTATAATTGGAGCGGGTGAACAAAAATAGCATTTTTAGAAAGTATTGTAAATACTGGAAAACTTACATATATTAACACTTATAGATATTTTGATATATTTACATTATATAATAAAATATAGCTGTTTTATATTTGGCTACTGTCAAAGTTACTGTCATTTTTAAATAACTTATTTAAATAGATATTCATGTTTTCTAAGCTCTTATTTTGAAATTCATCAAAAACGGAAGTATAAGTATTTAATGTAATGCTTACATCACTATGTCCTAATATTTTAGCAAGTACTACCGCAGGCATTCCACTTTCTATACATCTTGTAGCGAATGTATGTCTTAGTTTATGTGTGTGAATATGTTCAGCTATATTGTACTTAGCATTCAATCTTTTTAATTCAGAATTAATTGTAGTAACTCTTATAGGTTTTCCATCTTTAGAAAATAATAAGTTGTATTCACATGTAGATATATAATTAATTAATTCTTTTTTTAATTTTTCAGATATTATAGGTATTTTTCTAATACCATTATTTGTTTTTGTAGTAGCTCCTATCATAACTTTACCCGTTGAATCTAATGTTGTAGTCTTTTCAACGGTTATTATATTATTTACTAGGTCTATATCTTTTTTATGGAGTGCTAATATTTCACCGCATTCTCATTCCAGTATTTAATGCTATTAAATATATCAAATAATATTTAGATTTATGTATTACAGAAAGTAGTTCTTTTTGTTCTTCAATAGTCAATCCTTCTACTTTTGCAGTTTCTTTTATACTTTTAGGTTTTTTAACAGTTTCTATTATATTTTTATATATTATATTTTTTTCTTTAGCAAGTTTAAAAGCACTTTTTAATAAAATAATAGCTTTTTGTATAGTACTGTCACTATATTTCTTAGATAAATCAGAATAAAATGATAATATTGTATTTTCATTTATTTTTTGTATAGGTGTATTATATATAGGTTCTAAAATTTTTATAGTTTCTGTATTTCTTATATAGGTAGTATTAGATATTAAATTCAAATCATATTTAATTTTTAAATTATATTCTAATAATTCTAAAAGAGTTGTATCATCATTAAATACATACTTATAATTCAAAATTTTTTTATCAACTTCTTCTTTCTTTCGTAGTAATTCAGATTGTGTTTTAGCAGATATAGAACATTTCTTATCTTTCACAGTATATTCGTATATCCATCTCTTCCTATCTTTACGATAGAAGATAGAACCTTCGCCATTTGCTCTTTTTTTAGCCATAATTGATTGCCTTTCATAGATTTTAGTAATTAGTTATAAAGTCAGTTAATGCTTTGTTAATACTTTTATTCTCTAATTTCAATTTTTCTTTAAACTTTTCGTATATATCTTTATCTATCTTGATTCCTACATTTACCTTATTTTCCATTGCTTTAGCATATTCTTTAGCATAATTTCTTTTATCTTTATCAGCCATTAGATCAAATCCTTTCTTCTTTTTTGTAATTCTTTTAATTTATTTTTACTTTCTTTTATTTCTTTATTTATTTTATTTAGTTCATCTTCGAGTTCTAAAATCTTCATTGTAATTTTTGCAACCTTCTGATTTAATTCTTTTTCTGTCATCTTTACAATTCTCCTTTTTTATAATAAAATTGTAGTGAGGGAGAAAGTTACTTTTTAGTTATTTTCTCCTTTTGCCTTTAGGTTTTTTAGAGTATTTTTATATGCTCTAATTTTTTTATTTATAGAATTTCTTTTTTCTTCTAAATCTAGAATTTTAAATGATAATTCAGTTACTAGTTTGTCTCTCATAGTTACCACCTTTCTGTAACCACTTCCTCACTACACTTATATTATACTACGGGTAGTATTAAAAGTCAAGTAATTAATTGAAAAATCTATAAAATATATAATACAATTTGTATTATTACAAATGTACTACAAGCTCAGATTATATTGATTTTTAAGCACTTTTGATTTATAATATAAATATATCAGGTAAGGGATAAAGCTGACGCCCATAGGGCATACCTAGTATTGTAAGTTCATGCTCCCGAGATATCTTGGGAATAACGGTGACGGGAATAGAGCTGACGCCGATGTGGCATACCTAGTATTGTAAGTTCATGCTCCAGCTGTTATTCATTTTAAGATAGTAGCACTATTCACTACTATCTTTTTTATTTTGTTCTATTATTTCGTCAAGTATATTTTTATTTTGTTTGAATAAATTAACTACAAAATCGACTAATTGTCTACTACATATCCATGTAGGATTTGTTGCTTTTCCATTTACTTTATTATAATAGTTTAGATCATCTTTTAATTTATAACATTTATTGATTTCACTTAATTCATATTGTCTAAAATTTTTCGTTATTCCTATTTCTTTTAATTGTTTATTAATTTCGATACAAACTTCTTTCTGCCTATGAGGATAGAGATCATTAAAATTAGGTATAGAAACAACATTTTTACTATTAGGGTCTATATTGATTTTTTGATTTCCTATAGTAAACATGTAATTTATATTAACACTATAATTTTCACTTTTATTATTCATTGTTTTTTCTTCAATGTTATTTTTTACCTCTATAAATTTATTAATAATAGTATTATCAAAATTAGATAAATTCAAATAGCTGTTATTATTTTTAGGCGTAATTAATAATATAAAGTCCAAATCAATTTGCGATATATTACTTTTAAAATATTTTTCTAAAAAATTATAATAATTATAAGCACAACTTTGAAAAATATGAACATATATTTTATTATAGTCTTCAATAATAAAGTGTGTGCTAGTATTTCTTAGTTCAATTACATCCTCAAGATTTTTTCTTACAGGATCAATTTTATTAGTTATAATTCTACCTAATGCAGTCTTAAGTTGTATAGTTCCTTTTTTATTCTTTTTAGTATAGTATATAGATTTCAATCCTTGTGTTTTAATTAAATGAGCTTTAAGCATTAATTCCCAAGCATTGCATATATGAAAAGCAAAGCTTTCAGTTCTATATTTTATGGTAGGTTTATTATATATTTCAATTCCAAGTAGAAAAGATTCTATACTTTTATCTATCATTTTATTAATGAGATTTTCTTCTTCCATTATTTCCCTTCTTAGCGAACATTTCTTTCTATAATTTTTACTACTCTTCCTATAGGGTGATATCCCATTTCATGTAATTGTTTTTTTGTATATACTTTTTCCTGGTATTCTGGATTAGATGGCTTAAATACTACAGTATCCTTTTGAAAGTATATTCTTTTAACAGTAAAAGTATCATTAAATGCAAACACACCTATGTTACCATTTTGAACCTCTAGAAATATATCTACCAATACACTATCACCATCAAAAAACTCAGGATACATACTATATCCTTTAATTCTTAAAGCAATATATCTTTTATCATAATCAGAATATTGAAGGAGTGATACAGGATACTCAATATATTCATCATAAATAAAATCAGAAGACTTATTAAATGATGCAGGTACAGTAGATACTATAGGTATCCTTACCATCTCTGATAAATCTAGGTCTGGATTTAAGAATAATTCAGCACTTTTAATTTCTTTTAATTCTACTTTTTTTGGTTCTCTTAACATAGGAACATCAATACCTAATAACCATTCAAAAGAAACATTTAAAATATTTGCAAATAGTTTAACTTTATCAAGTTTTGGTTCATAGGTACCTTTTAAATAATGAGAAAGGGTACCTCTTGATAATTTAGATTTTTTGGCTAATTCAGTTGCCTTGAGTTTTCTAAAATTTAGAGCATATGATAATCTATCTTTAAATTTTTCTATTTTATCTGCCATATTAATCCTTTCTACCTATACAATAACAAAAAAAATTCATAAATTCAAATAAAAATATTAAAACTTGAAAAAAAATAAAAAAAATTAAAAATAATATTGATTTTATGTTTTTAATAAATTAATATATAAATATAGTTGCAAAAATGCAACAGTAAAAAAAGGAGATATATTAGTGTATTATTATAAGCTAAGAGAAGAAATGCGAAAGAGTGGATACACTCAAGAAATGTTAGCAAAAGAATTGAATATAAGTACTTCTACTTTAAATCAAAAGATGAATAATAAAACATCATTTAGAATATCAGAAGCATTAAAAATATGTGAATTATTAGATATAGATTTAAAGAGAATAAAAGAATTTTTTTATTAACAAAAAAGATGCAAAAATGCATCTAAACTAAAAAAAGGAGTATGAGAATGAAAGAGATAAAAGAGAATGCAATATATTTTAAAGAAGATGTAATTGATTTATTGAGCATAGAAAAAGAAGACGGAACAATAATAAGACCAGAAACAACAGTAAACAATTTGTTTGCAAATAAGAACTTTCCTAAGTGTGATTTTACCAAGTCACATTTTATAACAGGAAAAACATTGCTTGATTATTTAAGTAATTGGAAAAATTGGAGATAATTCACCAAAAAATAGTACATTGAAAAAGGAATAGTTACAAACTTTATTACAAGAAAGGAATAAAGAATATAAAAAAAGAGAAAGAAGAACTCTTTCACTTTAATGTTTGAAATAATGAAGAATCTATAATATTAAATCCTAATCTTTTATAATAAGATTTATTTAGTCTGTTATATTTATATTCATTAGGTTTTTTAACATTATTATTTAAAATATCTTTAATAATTACATGTACTTCGGATTTATTGAAAAAATTAAAAGGTACTCCTTGTATATGGGAATCCGAATAATTAATAGCAGAAAGTAATTCATCATCAGTAAAAGGATATAGAGTGTACAATATTCTAAATTCTTTATCAGGATATATATAAATGTAGTCTATGTCGTTCATGCAATGCAGGTTTTCTACTCCGCTTATATTTAATCTTAAATAAGCAATTAAATATATTAAAGCTTTATCATATTCTTTAGTAGATTTAAGTAGAATATAAGTTAAATGTAAGATTTGAGAATATTTATAGAAACTTACATTTATATTGTATTTTCGACCATATTCGTCGAAAGATCTAAATAATATGTCGGTATAATTTAAATTAGGTGAGTTATTAATTTTCTTTATTATTATGTTATATAAATCATTATCTAAGTAATTCTTGTAAACATCATTAAGGAAAATTAAAGAATGATATGTTTTTATTAAATTAGATCCTTTTTCGGTTAAAAAGTATGAATTTAAAGGGAATTTAGAAGATAGAGAGTCAACATCAATGTTGCCTAAAATTCTATTAATAAGAGTTTCCTTATTACCCGAGATAGTTAAATTATTGTTTTTTAAGATATGTTTCAATTCAGGTAAAGTTGCTTTATTTAAGTTATTTTTTAAAGAATATTTTTCTTCTATGTATCCTAAAGAAATGTATTTTTTGATAGTAGTCTTATCATCATTACTTTTATAATATAGAGGTAAAATTTTATTTGTATTCTTTAAGTTTAGATAATTTATAGTGAAAAGGTCTACAATAGATATGTTATTAGTTATCATAGGAATTGAATTATCTTTAATTATTTTACTAGAAGTTTCAGTATTTGGTACATAATTTAAAGCTTGCTTTATAATCATGTATAGTATTTTAAAAGGCAATACAAAAATTATAAAAGGTAACTTAATCATTAGTTTAAAAAAATCATTTAACATATAAAAATCCTTTCTTTATAAAAAAATAATACAACAAAATAAAAGTTAAAAGTAGAAATATTACAAAAGTGTAAAATTAATTAAAAGTATTGCATTGTTGCTGGGTATATTATATACTATGTGTACAGCAACAGAGAGGAGAAAGTTGTTGAAAACAGATAGAAAGGAATATTTTAAAGAAAGAAGAAAAAAAGTGAAAAGATTAACAATTGATATTACAAATGAAGAAAAAGATAAGTTAAGCTTAATCACAGAAAAAGAAAACACATCTATTACACAATGGATAAAAAAACAAATAAAAGAATATAATCTTTGATATAAAAAAGAATAATTAAGTAATGAAGTTTGGCGACTAGATACTTAACTATTCCTGAAAAACTACTGTATTTTTATTAATACAGCAACCTTTTATATTATTAGACTACTTATAAAAATAGTCTTTTAATATTATAACACATAAAAAAATAAAAAGACAACGGAGGATTAAATATGACTATAGATATATTAGGTATTGACCATAATGTAAATGAAATACACTTAATTGATGATGATGTTAATTGCTTAGGTATGATAGATTACAAGAAACAAGAAATATCATTAAGAAAAGGTTTAATGAAAGATCTTAGATCAGTAACACTAATACATGAGATATTACATGGCATACTAGAATATACAGGTAATGGTGAATTAAATAAAGATGAAGACCTAATAAATAGACTTTCAACAGCTATTTATCAAGTTTTCAAAGGTAAAAACGAGTTAATTACTTACCTGTTTTTCTAGGAGCTCTTTGAGATAAAGCAGAACCAGCTACAGACTTTGATTTAGCAGATGTTCTACCATCTCTAAGAATACTAGATGCTTTTGAAGCAACAGATTTACTAGTTTTTCTACTAGCCATATTATCACCTCCTTTCTATATATATTATATCAAGGAGAGAAAAAATATAAAGGAGATACGAAAGATGAAAGAAATATACTTATATGAATTTAATTTCATAGTAAATGTAATATTCCCGTTAGTAATGTTTTTAGGGGGAATGATACTAAACAACTATCTTATATACATAGATAGAAAGAAAAGAATACAAGAAAGAAAAAGAAAACAATTAGAACAACAAATAAGATGGGAAAGAATAGCAGAATGTCAAAGAACATTCGATTAGGAGGTAAATTATGTACGATGTAGATGATGAAAGATACTTAAATCCAGATAATAAGTCATATAGAGACTTATTAAGTGATAATAGATATTTAGAAGAAAAGTTACAAGAGTTAGAAGATATTAAAGATGAATATGATGTCTTAAAAGAAGATTATGAAGAATTAGAAGATGCATATATAGCATTAGAATCTAAATATAATGAACTTAAAAAACAAGAAATAAAAATGATTCAATTATCATTTGATAACAAAACACTAGAACAAGAAAACAAAGACTTAAAAGAAAAATACAATACATTAATAAATAAATTAAAAGTATAAGAGAATATCAATGAAAGAAAAAACAATTGAAAATAGTATAAAAAAATACTTGAAAGATAATAATATATATTATTTTAAAGTACACGGTGGTTACTATGGTGTTTCTGGAATACCAGACATTATAGTGTGTTACAAAGGTAGGTTTGTAGCACTAGAAATAAAAAACGAAAAAGGTAAGACTTCGAAGATGCAAGATATGCACATTGAAAATATACGAAAGTCTGGAGGAATTGCCTTTGTAGTTAGAAGTAGAGAGGAGGTGAAAAAGATAATTGAAGATATTGAAACTGTATAAGTATCAAAATGAATACTTTAACTATGTAAAAGAAAATAATAAAAAAAATTTTATATATGATATGGCAACAGGTACTGGTAAGACTATTATGGCAATTAATCACTGGCAATATTATTACAAAGATAAACCATTATTAGTAGTTGCACCTGCATCAAAAGTAAATGAAGGAGGATGGCAACAAACAATATTAGAATATGTAATAAAACCTAAATTTGAAGTAATATCATACAATAAATTATCTAAAGATTACATTAAATATAAAGATTATTTCGTTGTGTTTGATGAATGTCATAGAATTAAAAATTCAACAGGTGTCTGGGGAAAATCAGCATTTAATTTAAGCTTAATTGCAAGTGGATTTATTATGCTATCAGCAACTCCTATACCTAATGGTTGGGAAGATATAATAAATTATTTAAAAATATTCGGATTAATTAAAAATAAAACAGAGTTCTATAAAGAATATTGTGTTACTGATAACATGTTTGGATATTTGAGGATAATGAAATATAAGAATACAGAAGAATTAAATTCTTACTGGCATGTAATATCTAAAAGACTTAATAAAGAAGATGCTTTAGACTTGCCTACATTAACAGAACAAATTGTAAATTTTAATAGATCTCCAACATATAATAAGATTTTAAAAGAAAGACAATTAAATGAAGTTGTATATGATAGCAATATGAAGCTAAGACATGGACTTAGATTATATACAAGTTTAGATGATAAATTAGGATATTTAAAAGAATTTTTGGAAAGTACTGATGATAATATAGTAGTTTTTTACAACTATAACGAAGAACTTGAAAAAATATCAGAAATATTAAAAAAGACTGATAAAAAAGTTTATCAGTGCAATTCCAAAATTAAAGATTATCCTAAACAATCTAATTGGAATAATCTACAAAACACAGTTACTTTAGCAAATTATAAAAGCGGAAGTGAAGCCGTAGAACTCACTTATGCTAATATTATAATTTATTTCAGTCCAACTGAGAGCTATACCGAATACGTGCAATCAATCGGTAGATGCTACAGAAATGGACAGACGAAAAAAGTATCTGTATATAAGTATATTACAACAAATACGGTAGAAAATCAAATTTATGAAAGTTTAGATATGAAAAAAGATTTTAATTTTAATTTATGGATAGAAAAAAATATAGAAAATAGGAATAAATAGGAATAAGTAGAAAAAAATAGGAGGAATAGGAAATGCCAAGAATTAAGAAAACAAAAGAAATAGAGTACGAAGAATATATAGAAGATAAAGATTATAGGATAGTAATGGGAGATAGAGGATTAAAAGAAGTGTATTACCAGCGGTAGGTTATTACCAAAGGTAAGGGATGTAAGAATAATTAGAGTTGATGGAATAGAAACTCAAGTAAGTATTACTCTAAGAGTAGATAGAGTGGAAATGTATTTGATATAGGAAAATAAGAACAAATAGATATTAACAAAAGAATAAGTAAAATAGGAGTAGATAAATGGAAATAGTGAAAAGTAATAGTGTAATTCTAAATAGAGACAAATATATAGGTGGTAGTGATATGCCATATATATTAGGACTAGCAGATAAAGATATAATTGAATTTGCAAAAGAAAAATTAAATATTATACCTAAAACATTTACAGGTAATCAATATACATATTATGGTAGTAAAATGGAAAAACACATTAGAGACTACATAAGTAGGTTATACAAATGCGATTATAAAGAAGCAACAAAGATAGACAATGAAAGAGGACTCAGAGGTAATTGTGATGGATTAGATTTATCTTCAAATTATCCTTTAATTGAAATAAAAACATTTGGGAAAGAATTAGATGTAAATTATTATGAGCCACAATGTAGGTTCTATATGGAAATGTTTAATGTTCCTAGTTGTGTATTAATAGGATATAAAAGACCTGATAATTTCTTTATAGGAATAGATCCAGTAAACTATAACGATTATGATTTTAATTGGGACTTTGATCCTGAAAATATAGTTATACATGTATTTGAAAGAGATAATGAAAAATGGGAAAAATATTATAAAAGAATATTAGACTTTAAGGAAGTTATGAGAATCTTAAAAGAAGAAAATAATGAAGAAAAAGCAAGAAAAGTATATTTAGGAGAAAACCTTATAAATGCTATAGATGAAATGAAAAATATGCTTAATGAAGTAAATAAAGCAGAACAAACAATAGAAAAATTTAAAAAAATGAAAGAAAAAGTAAATGAAGAAATGGAAGAAAAACTATTAAATAGATTTAAAAATTCGGATTTTACTATTAGTAGAATAACTCCAAGTGTTAGAATTTCTAAAACAATAGACTTTGATGAGCTCTTAAAGAAAGATAGAGACTTATATAAAGATCTAGTTGATTATAAAGAAACAAAAACAAAAGGATACATAAAAGTAACAATAAATAATAAATAAGGAGGAAAGAAATGAGTTTATTACCAGAAAACAAACCAAAAGTAAAAGATATAACACCTAAAATATTCTTAATATGGGGAGATAGTATGACAGGCAAGACTTACCTAGCAAAAAGTTTTGAATCTCCTTTGTTATTAAATACAGATGGAAATGACAGGAAAGTAGATACACCTTCAGTCACAATAACAGATTGGAGAGTATTTATAGAAGTTATAAAAGAGTTACAACAAAACAAAGATACATATAAAACTATAATAATAGATCTTGTAGATGATATAAGGACACTTTTAGATAACTATATTATAGAAGAATATAACAAAAAAGCTAAGGAAGCAAAAAACAATAAGATAGCAGAAACAATTGGAGATATACCATTTGGACAAGGATATACACAAAGTACTTCTATATGGAAGAATACGATGATGATATTAAGTGGAATGGATAGAAATATCATTTTTATATCACATATTAAAGCAGGAAAAGAAGATCAAGAATTTGAACCATCATTAGATCAAAAGTACTTAAATATCACAATGGGAAGATGCGACTTAGTAGTTAGATGTACAAAAAGAGGAAACTCATATTATAGATTAGCAACAAATAGAAGAGATGACTATACTTTAAATGATATAAAAGATGAAAAAATGAGAGAAATAATGAAAACAATAACAGGAGCATTTAAAATAGAAATGCCAACAATGATGCAAAAAAAATAGAAATAGAATAGGAGAAAAGAAAAAATGGAAGAAAATAAAATAGAAGCAGTAGATTTAGGATTAGTAGATGAAATGTTAGGATATGATCCTACAGAAGAACCAACAGCAACATTTGAAGAAATACCAGATGGAAGATATGAAGGAGCTATAGCAGGAGCAAGATATACTTTAACAAGAGAAAAGAAATTACCTTTAATTAGCTTAGTAGTAAGTGTAATGTCTCCAGAAATAGGAATGAGAGATATATTTGTAGGGTATGTATTAGGAGGGCAAATGAAGAAATTTAATGCTAAGAAATTATACCACACAGTTACAACATTAGGATTAAATATAAAACCTGAACATTTTGCAAATACAGATATTTTAGTAGGAGCTTTAGAAATGCTTAATGGTACACCTGTAATATTAGAAAAAACAACAAATGATAAAGGATATGCAGAATACAAACTTGAAAAAGATGATGCATTTACAATAACTGAAGAAGATTTACAAACAGAACCAGATATTGAATTTAATAAAGAACAAACAGGTCAAGCACCATTAGTATAATGGAGGATATATGTATATTACATATGATATTGAAGTTTTTAAATATGATTGGATAATAGTATTTAAAGAGAAAGATGATTTTACAGTCATATGTAATGATGTGCTAGAGCTTAAAGACTACATTAATAAAAATAGAAAAAAGATATTCATAGGATTTAATAATTATAATTTTGATGATGTAGTCTTAGCGAGCATATTATTAGGAAAAGATCCTTATATAGTATCACATGAAATATTAAGAGGGATAAAACAAAAGGTAAGACTAAATATGATTACATTAGATATGATGCAAGAATTGCCTTCTAATGTATCACTTAAAGCTATAGAAGGAAATTTAGGATATTCTATAATAGAAACACCTATTGATTTTAAATTAGATAGAAGTCTTACAGAAGATGAAATAAATGAGGTTATTAAATATTGTAAAAATGATGTTATTCACACTGAGTACATATTTAAAATAAGGGAAGATTATTATAAATCTAAAGTAGAAATAATTAAAGAATTTAATTTACCACTTAAAAGTATAAAGCTTACCAGAGCAAATTTAGCAAGTGCTGTATTAAAATGTGAATCTCATATAATAGATGATGATAGACTTAATTTTGAATATTACCAGGGATTAAACTTAAATATAATACCTAAAGATATAATTAACTTTTATAATAAAGCAAAAAAAGATTATTTAAATGGAGTAGATTACAAAGAAATAGAAACAAGACAATTTGCTAGCAATATTTTAGGAGTAGAACACATTTATGGATTTGGTGGATTACATGGAGCATTAAATAATTATATAGGAACTGGAAAATTCTTACACATAGATGTTTCAAGTTTTTATCCATCGTTAATAATTGAAGGAAATTATATGAGTAGAAACAGCTTAGAGCCTCAGTTATATAAAATAATAAAAGAAAAAAGATTACAGTATAAGAGACAAAATAATCCTAGACAAGGTATATACAAAATAATATTAAACTCTACATTTGGAGCGATGAAATCAAAATTTAACAGACTATATGATCCAAAGCAAGCAAATAACATTTGCATAAACGGACAGTTGATATTTACACAGTTAATACTAGAATTAGGAAAATATTCGAAACTTATACAATCAAATACAGATGGAATAATAATTAAATATAAGGAAGAAAATTTAAAAACTATAATAAATATAATAGAAGATTTTTCGAAGAGAATGAGACTGAAATTCGATGTAGATTATATCACAAAGGTTATACAAAGAGATGTAAATAACTATGTTGTACTTTTGGAAGATGGAAGAATATATGCAAAAGGTAGATTTGCAAAGTTTGATGGAGGGAATTATATGAAAAATAATTTAAGCATAATAGATACAGGACTAGTAAACTACTATATAAAAGATATATCACCAGAAGCAACAGTTTTAAATCTGTACAAAGAAAATAAATTAGAATCTTTTCAAATTATTTGTAAGATGAGTTCTTCATATGATGGTATATTTTATGAATATAACGGACAGATGAAAAAAACACAAAAGGTTAACAGAGTATTTGCAACAACAGATAATAACCATGGAGGAATCTACAAGAAAAAAGGCAATAGTTTCCAAAAAATAGCAAATACATCAAATCATTCAATAATACATAATGAAGATTTGAAACTATTTGATAAAAAAAAGTTAGATCTAAATTATTATATTGAATTAATAAAAAATAATTTTATAAAAGAAGGGAAGGAGTTATGAATAAGTATATTGAACTTAATGATGACAAAACACCAAAGACCAACTTTGATACTATTGTAATTGATATTACTAAAATTGATAATGCAGGTATATTGCTTAATTCAAATGTAGTATTAGTTGACTTTGATGGAGATAATGAGAATGAAAAAAGAATTATCGAACATATTCAAACTAAATATCCTACCCTTACAGTAAAAACAGATAGAGGTGTACACTTGTATTATAAAAGACCTAAGGAATTAAAAGTTTCAGCAGGTGCAGATAAAATCACTGTAGGAGGCTTCCAGGTTGATTATAAAACAGGTAACAAAGCGTATGGTATAGTTAAAAGGCATGGAAAAGAAAGAGACCGTAATAAGGCAATAATAGACTTTGAGACGTTGATGGAACTACCTTTTATACTTTATCCTATGCCAAAGGCAAAAAATATAACAGGATTGAAAGATGGAGATGGAAGAAATAATGCACTATATGCACAGTTAAGGTGCATAAATAATAATCCTAAATACAGAGATATAAGATTGTTAGAGGCTGTTGCAAAGTTTATTAATGAAAAGATATTTGATGAACCTATGGAAGAAAAAGAAGTCGTAAATATAGTTAATAGTATACTTAAGATAGATGCAGATGCTCAAGAGGAATACCAAGGAGATCCTACCAATGTGTTGGAGCTTTCAAGATGGGTAGCTAGAAAGTTTGAAGTAAAGTTGTATAAAGAAATATTATACTTTAGGGATGGAATAAAATTTTCAAGAGATGAAAATGAACTAAGGCGTAGAGTTTACCAAAAAGTGCAACTTAAAACTACACAGTGGAAAGAACTTTTAAGTCAGCTTGAAGTATATGCTGAGAAGATTACACATGATGATTTTAATGTAAGAATAAGAAATGGAATAATAGTTGATGATACAGTAGTCAACATGGATATAGGATTTACACCATTTTATTTAGATGTGAAATATGATGAGAATGCATATGATAAATATGTAGATGATTTTATAAATTTTATAGCAAATGGTGACAAGGAAATAAGAAATTTAATAGAAGAAATATTAGGACATACAATAATGATAAATAATTTCCCACATAAGATATTTGTCTTAAGTGGATCAGGTAATAATGGTAAGTCTACATTTGTAGAAATGTTAACAGCATTTGCAAATAACTTATCTTCGCACATTGATATAACAGGATTTGAAGACGGTACTCAGGTAGTTTCATTGATAGGTAAAATAATTAATATAGCTGATGATATTGACCCTAATTACCTTGAGAAAACTAAGGTATTAAAAACTATGGCATCAGGAAATACAATCACTGCAAGGGCGATATATTCGCAACCAGTAACAATAAAAAACACGGCTACATTAGTGTTTACTTGTAATGAGGTGCCAGTATTTAAGGATAAGACAGAAGGGATAAAGAGAAGACTTATAATAATTCCGTTTGAAAATAAAGTAGTTAACAAAATCTATGACCTGGATAAGTTACTAAGCAGTGAAAATGCTAAGAGTTATATACTCAGACTTGCCTTAGAAGGTGTTAACAGGATACTTATAAATCACATGGAACTATCAAAGAGTAAGAAAGTAGAAGATACTTTAAGGGAATATTACATTGAAAGTGATAGTGTTCTGGGATTTTTAGAAGAATATGAAGGACAGATAGACAACACTTCTACAATAGAACTATACAACATGTATGACTTCTATTGTATACAAAATAATATTAAACCACAGTCTAAAAATAAATTTACTAGAGTAATAAAATCAAAACGGTTTTGATGTGAAAGTTATTAGAGATGGGAATAAAATTTTAAAAACATTTATAAAGAGTTAAAAAAAAAGCGTAACATTTCTCTAGTTATGTAAATATAGAAATGTTGATATTAAAGGAAAGCTGTTACACTTTAGAAATTTTTAAAAAAGTGTAATAAAAGTGTAACATGTTGAATACCAAAGGATTACAAGTTAAATGTTACTGTTACACTTATTTATTATAATAAGAGAATATAGAAATGTAAAAAAAATAAAAAAAGAGAAAATAAAAAGGATAGGGAAAAACTATACAAAAGTGTAACATGAAAACTGAAATTTTATGAAGGAGTAAGAAAAAAATGTGTTACATATTTTGGAAAAAGTGTAAACAAATATAGAAAAAGTGTAACTGATAAATAAAGACAAAGATTTTGATTATGAGATCAAAATCTATATGTTGAATATTGGAGGTATAAATAATGGATATAAATAAAATGAATGACAGAATAGAATTAAATGACAGAATAGAATTGTCAAAAAAAGCTATAAATGACTTAGAGAAAACAGTTAGTATTATTCGTTTAGGACTTTATATTGCAAAAGTTGATGGAAGATTAGAAATGACTGATAAATTTGATGATGAATTTAATACTTTAACGAAACAATATGTAAATAGAATAAAGAAAATTATAAAAAAATACGAAAAATACTAAAGAAAAGGAGTAAATGAGATGGAGGAGAATGAAACAGTGACTTGTGAGAAAAAGTTACAAGAAGCACATGAGATAATTGAGTTGCAAGCAAAGTTACTTACAGATGAATGTATAAAAGTAGATCAGTATAAGGATTCCTTGAAGGATGCTTCAAAAAGAATTAAGAATATTAAAGAGGCAGTTGATATGCTTAAACTTATAATAGGTAAAAGTCCATATTACAATAAAGTTGCAAGAAAGCGAATAGACGAAATAATAAATGAGTATTAAAAGGAGAAAAAAAGATGAAAGAAAAATTAGAAGTAAAAAAGGCATTAAAAGAATATGAAAAATTAATAGATGCAAGAGAAAAGTTATTAGAAAAAGGTAAGAAAGATTTTCTTATATTTAATTTATTATACAATTTAATAAGTAAAGATAAAACAACTGATATAATTTTTGGATTTAGAAAAGAAGAAATAGAACAGGAACAAAAAAACATAGCTAAATTAAAAGAAATACTCAATAAATACAAAAATAAATTACAGGAGATAGAAGATGAAACTAAGTGAATTTAAAGAAAAAGTATTAGAATTATACGGTAAAAAAGGATGGCAAAATCTGAAAAATTTAGAAGAATACAAAATGTATATAGCAACAGAAGAAGAACAAATAAAGAATTTAAAAGGAAAGTCATTTTTTGTTAAATACTTAAATAATCCTAGTGAAAAAGTACTTTTAGAAGCAGTCAAAGAATATCCTTTTATTATAGAAGAAATAAATAATCCAAGCGAAAAAGTACAGCTAGAAGCAATAAAACAAAGTCCTTTTAGTATTGGAGAGATACACAATCCAACTGAAAAGGTTCAACTAGAAGCTATAAAACAAGATGTAAATTCTATTAAAAATATAAAAAATCCAACAGACAATGTGCTTAAAGAAGCATTAAAAAGAATAGATAGCATATATGGAACTGTTGACAAATATAAAATTATTTTTAGACATTTAGAAAATGATTTAAATGAGGAGGACAAGATAAATGAAATTAAGTGAATTTAAAAAGAAAGTAAAAGAATTAAGAGGTATGGAAGTGTGGGGAGATATAATTGACTCCCCAGAATATGAAGTGTATATTGCTTCAGAAAAAGAGAAGATAGAGATAATAAAATCAAATGAGGAAGATATTCAATTTATAAACAATCCTACAAAGGAAATGCAATTAGAAGCAATAAAATATTATGGATTTAATATAGAGTATATAAAAAATCCAAGTGAAGAACTACAATTACAAGCAGTAACAAAAGCAGGACATAATATAAAATTTATAGAAAATCCAACTGATAAAGTAATAATAGAAGCGATAAAAACTATAGACCATAAGCCAGATTTTAGATTTATATTAAGACACTTAGAAAATGATTTGAAAGAGGAATAAAAGATGGCAAACACAGTAAAAGAAATAAAATTTGATATTAATTTTGAATCTTTAGATACAATGGAAGAAGCAATAGAAGAAGGTAATATGATATTTCCTATGAAGGAAAAAATAGTATTAGAAGGAAAGATAAAATATCATAAAAGTTTTATAAGGTTATTAAAAATGATACAAAATTTGGAAAGAAATAAAAAAATAAAAAGAATATTAGAAAAGAATGATAAAGCAGTAATTATAATTAAATCTGTAACTAAAAAAAGAAAAGTAAAAAGAAGAACTTTAAAATTTAGATATACAGTAGTGAAATTACAACAATAAAGCAAACTAAGTTATATTGAATTAGGAGTAAAACTTAAGCTAATACAGTAATAATAGAAAGGATAATTGATGAAGTTTAATATATATGATGAAGAATTCACACCAACTGAAGTTGATACTGGAGACAAAGAGATAGATTGTATAGATGTTTATGTGATAAGAGGTCATGAGTTTATATGTGTTCGTTATATAGATGGAACATTTAAAGAATATGTCAGTACATATAGAGACCTGGAGTATGGTGGAGGATATTATAGAATACAAAGGCAACAATTAGAAGAATGGATAGAAGAGGAAGAAACTGAAATTCCTACAGGTTATTCTACTGGAGAATACAGATTAGAAAAATTTAAAAATAAAAAGGTATCAGTTAATTTTAATATAATCAAAAGAAAGAATACATATAAGGAATTAATAGCAAATAGAATAAGTCGATTAGTAGAAAAAAAGGATAAATAAAGTATTAATCGTGTCATAATCGTACGAAAATTGCTAAGAATGTTGAATTTTAAGGAATGAATCGTGCGAAAATCGTGTGAAAGGAGGAAGAAGATGAAAGAAGCAATAAGTTTTAGCTGGGAAGTTATTAAATTATCAATAATAGCACCAATTGCTATATTCTTAATGTTAGTAGCTATATCATTAATAATAAGAATGATAATAGATACAATAAAAAATGTTAAAGAAGCATTAGGAAAAAACGAAGAAAACATTAAAGACAGATTTGATGAGGCAAGAAAAAGGGATACGGAAATGATGTTAAAAAGACAGGGACTATGGCATAAAATAAGGAGATATACATATGATAGAAATGGAATTAATGCAGAATCTTTTACAAAGGAAGAAGGCGATAGAAAATGAAATAGAATATATAAAAGATGAGATGGAGAAAGTTACAGCTAAGTATAATGGAGCAGGTGGTGCCATACTTTCAAATGAGAGTAAACCACCAGTAAACTCTGAACCTGATTTTAAAATGTTTGCTTTAACTCATGAATTAGCATTTAATGAAAAATATAACGGAATGACTCTAATACAAAGGCTAGAATTCCTATCTAATAGATTGAATGAGCTTGAAAAAGAGATAAACCTAAGAAAACATACATTGAATGAATTTAAAGGCATTAAATATGATTTATACGCCCTTATAATGTTTGATGGGTATAATCCAAGTAAAGCAGTTAATAAAATAGCTAATGATTATGATATAGATGTGAGCAATGTCTGGAAGAATCATTATAAAAAAATAAAAAAATACTTAAAAAAATGAAAATCGCCAGTGAATCGCCAGTAAGAAGTATGATAATATGTATAATGAAGGAAGTAGTATAAAATACTATTGACTTCAAAAATCAGTCAAGTTGCTTTTTAACATGGATATACCTGGAAAAGAATACTTACAATTTTGTAGGTATTCTATTTTTTATGAGTAAAAGGAAATTTAAATAGGTTCGAATCCTATTTTACTCAATCAATAAAGGAGGAAAGATATGAAAGATATGAAAGATATAAAAGAAGTAAAAGAGATGAAATATAAAGTTGTTGAAGAGTTTAATGATATATATCTTGATATAATAAGAAATAAGGGAGAAATAATTGATATAACTGAAGAAAGAGCGAAAGAAATAAATGAAAAGAAAACACATGTTGAACTTGTGAAAGATAATAAAGAAAAAGAGGAAAAATAATTAAGATCCTCTTTTTTATTATGTAAGGAGGATTAATGAAGAATGGATTAACAAAGATGCAAAAAGAATTTGCGGACGAATATATGAAGACAGGAAATGCAACTGAAAGTGCTATAAAAGCAGGATATTCTAGCAAAACAGCATATGCAATAGGAAATGAAGCGTTAAAAAAATCTAAAATCAAAGAATATATTAATCAAAAGCAAGAGAAAATAGAAGAAAAAATAACAATGAACATAGCAGAAAGACAACAATTTCTAGTTGATATAATATTAGGAAATATAAAAGACACTAAAATTATTTTAAATGAACAAAGGAGATATACTCCAGTAGAAGTAGTACCAAGTTTAGATATTAGATTAAAAGCTAGTGATCAATTAAATAGAATGCAAGGAGCATACACTTCAACTTTAAATGTTAATGCTAATGTGAGAAGTACTGCTAATTTTGATGATATTGTAGAACAGCTAGCTAAATCACGAAAAGAGGAAGATGAATAATAATTTTCCTTTATCTGAAAAATATATTGATTTTTTAGAATACAAAGATGCTGATGCTGAGTTTTTAGAAGGGACTACGGCTGCTGGTAAAACTACAGTAGGAGTTGTTAAGTTTATGATTAAAGTTAATGATAGTGATAAAAAACTTCATATAATAGCTTGTAAAAGTGTTGGTGTTGCTGAGAAGAATATTATAAATTCTGAAAAAGGACTTTTAGATGTATTTTATGATGCAGACTATAAAGGAAATGGAGACAAAGATAATAAGATATCACATATAAAATATAATGATAAAATTATATATGTTATAGGTTATGATGATACTGCTAAGTGGAAGATGATACTTCGGACGGACAATATGGTTGTGTTTATATAGATGAAATAAATACAGCAGATATTGAGTTTGTAAGAGAAATGTCTACTCGTAATGAATATTTACTTGCTACACTTAATCCTGATGATCCAAATCTAGCAGTATATAAAGAGTTTATAAATAGAAGTAGACCTATTGATAAATATAAAAAAGATGTACCTAAAAGTATAATGAAAGAATTAAAGGAACCAGAGAATCCACAATGGAAATATTGGTTTTTTACTTTTAATGATAACGCTTCTTTAACAGAAAAAGAAATACAAAAGAAGATTGATTCAGCACCTAAAGGAACGAAGTTATATAAAAATAAAATACTAGGACTAAGGGGAAGAGCAGTAGGACTTGTGTTTCCAAACTTTGAACAAAGTAAACATGTAAAGACTAAAGAAGAAGTTAAGGAAAAAATGAAAGATAAGAAAGAACCTTTGGAATTCATTTGTTTTACTGCAGGACTAGATACAGCATATTCTACTAAGTCACCTGATACTATAGCAATGATATTTCAAGGAATATCTAAGAAAGGAGAACTATATGTATTAGATGAAAAAGTATATAACAATAGTAATTTACAACAACCACTTGCTCCATCTGATACAGTAGTTAATTTTATTGACTTTTTAGAAAGAAATAGGGAAGAATGGGGATTTGCTAGACATGTGTTTATTGATTCGGCAGACCAAGCGACTATGACTGAAATAAAAAAATATATTAGAAAAAAAGGTTCTATTTATACTTTTAACAATGCTCATAAGAAAGTAACTATAATAAATAGAATAAATCTTCAATTAGGTTGGATTCATAAATTGAAATATTTTGTGTTAAGTCATTGTACAAACCATATACAAGAATTAGAAACTTACAGTTGGAAAGAAAATAAAGATAATGAACCAGAAGATGCTAATGACCACACAATAAATGCTAGTCAATATGCATTTATACCTTATAGAAAAATAATAGGAGATGGTGAAGAAGACTATGAGAAAGACTATGAAGAATAATAATAGAAAGGGAAAAGATGAATATTTTAAATAACTTTAATAATATGATTAAGAATGGAATAAAAAAATATTTAGATATAGAGGATGCATCTTATAATACTAATGTGAATGTGTATTCATATACAACTTATGAAACTAATTTATTATTAAATAAGATATGGTATAGAGGTGAAAGTGAAGAGCTAGATCAGATATATAATCAAATTACTAATGAAACAAAGTTACCTCATTTTTGGGGAAATAAAAGTTATAGAATAATAAAAATACATACAGGTTTACCTGGAATGATAGTAGACACATTATCTGATGTTGTTGTGGATAGTTTAGCATCAATAAAAGTAGGAGATAGACAATCTGATTGGGAAGCAATTGCTAACGAAAATAATTTTAAAGAATTATTAAGAAAAGCTTTAATAACTGTATTATGGGGTGGTGATGGTGCTTTTAAATGGAGTTATGATCCTGAAATATCTAGATATCCTATAATTGAGTTTTATCCTCCTGAAAGAGTAGAATATATTACAAAAAGAGGAAGACTTGTGGGAATAATATACAAGACAAAGAAGATAATAAATAAAAAAGAATACATGCTTTATGAAGAATATACTGATAAAGGGATTGATTATCGTTTATATAATGATAATGGAAAGCTTGAAAATATAAAACTATTAGAAAAAGCTGAAAATACTCCATATAAACCTATAAAAAATAATGCGAATTTCCTTATGGGAAGAAAGTTTTTACTGAAAGAAAGTCAAAAATATGAAAATAGAGGCAAGTCTATATTTGAAGGTAAAGTTGATAATTTCGATGCTTATGATGAAATATGGAGTCAGTGGATGCTTTCTGTAAGGAAGGGTCAAATTAAAGAATATATACCAGAGGATTTACTTCCTAGAGATTTGAAAACTGGAGTTATAAAAAGAAAAAGTGATTTTGAAAATGAGTTTATTTTATTATCATCAACAATGGGAGAAGGTGATAAAAATAATTTAATACAAACAACTCAAGGGACTATACAACATGAAGGACTATTAACTTCATATATTACAGCTTTAGATCAATGTTTAACTGGTCTTATCAGTCCATCTACATTAGGTATAGATACTAAAAAGTTAGATAATGCTGAAGCTTCTAGAGAAAAAGAAAAAACAACACTTTACAAAAGAAGCCAGATAGTGGATAGTATGAGGAAACTTATAGAAGATATAGTAAATATTACTTTTAAATTTTACGATAATTTAAATAAAAAAGAAATAACTGATACTAAATGTGAAGTAGTATTCACTGAATATGCTAATCCTTCATTTGAAGCTCAAGTAGAAACAATAGGAAAAGCAAATACTGCTGGAATAATGAGTATAGAAGCTACTGTAGAACAACTATGGGGAGATAACAAAAAAGAAGACTGGAAAAATAAAGAAATTAAACGTCTTAAAAATGAAAAAGGTATTATGGAAGAAGTAGAACCAGCTGTCAACAAAGATAATATAGAGATTATAGAAGAAGAACAAAAAGAATAGGTAGAATATGGATGAATATGATATAGCTAAACTTTATCAAGAAATGGAGCTTGAACTTATAGCTTCTCTCAAAAGAAACTTGTTACGACATGAATTAAAAGAAATAGAAGAGAACATGGAATATCCACAGTGGCAAGCATTAAAACTTAGAGATATTCAAAGAATTAAAAGAGAAAATCAAGATATAATAGGAAAATACACATCTAATATACCAAAAGATGTAAAGAAAATAATAAAAGAAGAATATAAACAAGGAAAAAAAGAAGCAATAGCATTATTTAATGATGCTAACAGAGGGAAAAGACGATTAAATGAGAGCTTTTTTAAAGCTAACAACAAAAAAGTAAAAGCTATGATAGATGAAATTAATGGGACTTTTAAAGAAGCAGAAAAAGCTATTTTTAGAATGACTAATGATGTTTATAGAAAAACTATATTTAAGGCTGGATTTTACTTATCACATGGAGCTGTAAATCTTAAACAGGCAATAAACATAGCTATGAAAGATTTTGCTAAAAGAGGTATAAATTGTATAGAATATAAAGACGGAAGACGTGTAAATATTGCTGATTATGCTAGAATGGCTGTTAGAACAGCGTCTCAAAGGTCAAGACTTATGGCAGAGGGAGACTTTAGGAAAAGGTTAAAAAGAACACTTGTAAAAATAACAAAACATGGAACTTCATGTAAATATTGTAAAGTGTATGAACAACAAATATTGGTTGATGATGTTTATTCTGGAGGTGTTCCAGATGGCAAACATGAATTGTTATCGAGTGCCATGAATAAGGGGTTATTTCATCCTAATTGTAGGCACAAAGCTCCAACTTATTATGAAGAATTAGATGAACTAAAATATGAACAAATGGCTAAAAGTGCTACAGCCAAAGAAGAGGAAGAGAGAAAAAAAGATTTATTTAGTCAAAAAGAACAAAGAAAAAGAAGAGAAAGGCTGTTAGAAACAAATAAAATACAAGAAAAAAACAACAAAAAATATAAAAAGTATGATATAATAAAATACAAAGAAGTAGATCAAGAGATAGAAGACAGGCTTCAAAGACAAAGTGATTTGAGATGGGACAAGCTAAATGATGAACCTAAATATGCATTAATGGAATATTCGAAAATGTTTTATATTAGCATAAATAATTACTTAAGAGATTCTTCAAACATTACAAATGAATTAGAATTAAAAAAAGCAAAAAAATGTATAAATGAAATAGATAAAGTTCTATCTAATAACAATTTAAATGAAAATTTAATATTATATCGAAGTGTTAATAAAAAAGAATTTGAATATTGGAAAAAATCAAATACATTAGAAACATATAAGAGTACTAGTTTATATGAAAGAATTTATGGAATTTTTGATTATGGATATAAAATAAAAATAAACGCTCCAGCTGAAACTAAGGGATACTATATTGGAGATCATTCCTTGTTTGATAATGAAAAAGAATTTTTATTACATAGAGGACAAAAATATAAGATATTAAATATAAAAGAAAATATGATGGAGGTGGAAATTGATATATAAAGATTACTTAGAAGACTTATTTGAAAGATCATCCTTAGAAAATTATGAAAATGGGAAATGTGTAAGTAAACAATATACTAAGGATGAATTAAAAGAGAAAAGAAAATATTATGAAGAACAAGAACCTCCTAAAGGAATGCCTAAATGGAGATGGTTATATGAAGTGAAAAGGCAATTTGAATTAAGAAAAGGAGCAGAGAAATACCCAGACATGGTTTTTGCAACTCTTGATTTTTTATTAAAATAATTTAAAACACTACATTATATGTAGTGCAATGTACAGTTAGATACTGTATGTTGCAGTGCATATAATATTTAAGAGATGAGTAGAAATACTTATCTCTTTTTTGTATGCCAAAAATAAGTTGCTTGTAATCTAAAAACAAGAGGCAGATGACCTTATCTGTATAAAAAGGAGATAAAATGGAAGTTGTTGACGGAGTAGAAAACAATGAAGTAGTAGAAAATAATGAAGCTACTGATACTTCGAAAAGTGAAAAAGTTAAAACACAAGTGTCAGAAAAAAAATATACTGATGAGGATGTTAATGCAATATCACTAAAAAACACAAATAAAGCAGTTGAAAAACTGAAAAAAGAATTAGGAATTGATGATGTAGAAGAAGCAAAAAAAATATTAAATGCTTTTAAGTCTACTAAGCAAGATACTAAAACAGATGAGTTAAGTATTTTAAAAAAACAAGCTGAAACAAGTATGTTAGAAGCTGTTAATTTAAGAATTGAAAATGCTTTACTTGTAAAAGGTGTTGATTCTAGTAAGTCAAGTAGAATGATGAGATTAGTTGATAAAAAAGCTATATTAGATGAAAGCGGTAATATTGATAATTCTAAACTTAATACTGAAATAGAAGAAATACTTAAGGACTTTCCAGAATTAAACAAGAAAAGTGAAGAAAAAGGTTTCACTATAGGTGGAGATGGAAAGGAAACAGAAAAAGAAAAGGTAGATCCATTAGATAAATTAAAAAAAGCAATGAAGCTAAAATAATAATTTATAAAGGAGATATAATATGAATACAATAGAAAAATTTAAACAAAATGCACCTCAACTTCTTGATGCGGTGTATAAAGCAGAAGCAAAGACTGCAATATTAGATACAGATGAAGAATTAGTGCAAGCAGGAGCTAATGCTAATGAAATAATAATACCTATGATAGATATGGATGGGCTTGGAGATTATTCAAGAAATTCAGGTTATACTGATGGTGATGTTAAATTAACTAACCAAACTGTACCATTTGATTATGAAAGAGGAAGAAAGTTAAAAGTAGATAGAATAGATAATGAAGAAACAGCAGGAATTGCTTTTGGAAAACTTTCTGGTGAATTTGTTAGAACTAAAGTTGTTCCAGAAGTTGATGCTATGAGATTTGCTAAATATTCAAGCTTGAATGATATAACTAAATTAACACCTGTTACATATACTAAAGGTGAAGAAATTCTTGAAGCAATACAAGATACTTATTCTCAAATGACAGAAGATGAAGTAGGTGAATCAGAAAGAATTTTATTCATAACACCTACATTACTTAAGAAAGCAAAACATGTTTCAAAAATAACTAATACAGATATTTTAGAAAATTTTGCGGAAGTAGTTGAAGTACCACAAAGTAGATTTTACACTAAAATTCAACTATTAAATGGTAAAGATAGTGGAGAAGAAAAAGGAGGATATAAACCAGCAAGTGATGGTAAGAAAATTAACTTTATGATAATTCACAAACCAGCAGTACTTCAATATGCTAAACATGCAAACATAAAAATATTTACAGCAGACCAAGATCAAGACGGAGATTTCAATAAGATGTTATATAGAATATATTCTCTTGAAAATGGATATAAGAATAAGAGAGCTGGATTTGCTTTATCACATCAAGCATAAGATGAGGAGGAATTAATATGACAATAGTAGGATGGTCACCAGAAGATGACAAAATAAATACTATAACAGCAGTAGAACCTGCAGAAGATAATAAAGAAAGTAAAATCGACAATAAAGATAAAATAAATACATCAAAAGGTAAAACAAAAGAAGCAGTAGAACCTGAAGAAATAGAACCTATAATTGAAGAATAGAGGTGATATATGCTTTACCTGAATATTGAAGAATACAAAAATAGGGGAGGTAAACTTGAGATACCTCCTTATATTTTTGAAACAATACAAGATATAATTGATGATTTAACATTTAATAGAATAGTTTATATAGGATATGATAATTTAACTGATTTTCAAAAAGAATGTTTAAAAAAATGTATGTTTGTAAGTATTGAATTTTATTTTAATAATAAAGAGTTATATGAACAAACAATGAACTTAAAGAGCTATAGTGTAGGAGATATATCAGTTACTTCTGAAATAAATGAACAAATAATAACAGAGATTAAAAAATATAAGATACCTTACTTAGCTTACAGTAATTTAAAGAAAACAGGATTAATGAGAAGAGGTTTTAAATGGTAGAGAGAATAAAAAAACTAGGATTCTTGGATTTTTTAGCAAATAAGGAATGTGAAATTACAATATATAGTGATGAGATATCTGAAGATGGAGGTTTTAATAAAGTATTAAGTGCTACTAAGCAATGTATTTATCAAGAAAAAACAGAGAAGAGACTAGAACCTAATGGAAAAGAAATTATACTGAATGGAATCATATTAATCAAGGGAGATTTGGACTCAAATATAAAAACTTTATCTATAGGTAAAGTAAAAATAGAAAGTAAAGAATATACAATACATAAAGGGTATAGAATTTTTAATCCAGATGGAACAGTCAATCATACAAAATTGGAGATAATATGAAAATTAGTAAAAAAATCAAACAAAATGTTGTTGATGAAATTAATACTTATGCACTTGATGCCTTACTAGAAACAGCGGATTCAATCCAATCTGATTTATTAGACTCTCAAACAATACCTTTTGATACACGGAATACTAGAAGAAAGTATCTTTGTAGATGATACTCATATTGAAAAAGGAAAAGCAATTATTGGAGTAGACACACCATATGCTAGAAGAGTTTATTTTCATCCAGAGTACAACTTCAAAAAAAATAAAAATCCTAATGCTCAAGGTATGTGGTTTGAAACTTATATATCAGGAGATAAGAAAAACTATGCTAATGAATTGTTTAAGAAATTTATGAAAGGAAAAATGTAATGTTGTTAGATAAATATAGAGATTATTTTAAAGAAAAGTATAAATGGCAACATCCTATCTCTATAGGAAAGATAGATAATAATAAAGAAAAAATGATAACCTTTTATAATTCTAAGAGAGTAATGAAGAATGAAGGATTCATAAATGATAAAAAAACAAAAATAAAACCAATAACTATTTTATTAAAATATGGAACTAATTACAAAGAAGCTTCAGAAGAAGCTACTAAAATACAAGATTTTTGGAATTTTAGAAATTTCAATATAGATAACTATCAAATATATTCAAATCTTTTGTATTCTGAACCTATAGAATTGGGAGCAGATGATAAAGGAAATTATGAATTTTCATTTGAAATAGATTTGATAGAAAATAAAAGGAAGGAGAATTAATATGCCAGAACCAAAAGTTATTAAATCTGGAGTATTTCCAGTAAACAATTGCATAATAGAATTAGGAACAAAAAAGACAGGCGATGTATGGACATATGTTAAAGTTGCAGAAATGGAAAAAGGGAATATATCAATTGAAACTGGTATTGAAACATGGACTGCAATGGAAAATGAAGGATGGCAAAGTGCACTTGCTACAGCAAAGAAAGTTACTTTCAATTTAGCAGGTAAGAGACATCTGGGAGATCCAGGAAATGATCATTTAGCAAGTCTTGCTTTAAAAAATGGAGTGGATGCTTATACTGCACTTAAAATAACATTTCCTAACAAAGATGTTTTTGAAATGGAGGCAGTTGCTGATGTTAAAGATTTTATGGGACGGAGATTCTACAAATGTAGCACCTCTATCTGCTGATTTAATATCACATGGAAAGCCTAAATATACAGTAGGAGCTTAATTTTTTAAAAAGGGGAAATATCATTCCCCTATTTTTTATTATAAGGAGAAAGAAAAAATGAGAATATTAGATACAAAAATTTTACCAAAGGAGAAAAGAGAAAAACCAAGCATAAAAGTTTTGGATAAGCTATATGAGGTAGATAATACTAAAAAGACATATGATAAACTTTATGAATTAGAAAAGAGTACAGAAATATCAGTATTAGAAAAACAAGACACATTGTTAGAACTACTGTTAGGTAAAAAAGCACTTAAGGAAATATTAGATTTAGATATAAGTAATGAAGAATATAAAAATTTAGTGAATGTTGTAGTTGCAGCTGCTACAGGTCAAAAACTGGAAGAAATAGAACAAACAACAGAAAAAAAGTAAATTGCGACTATTATTATGATGATAAGTATGACTGGAATTTAATAGTATCAAGTTTTTTGGAACAATATAATATAGATTTACTAGAAGAGTATGACACAATTACTGCTGAAAAATATAATATGTTGATAACTGGAATATCACCTAATACAGCACTTCGGAAGAATTATTTCAATAAGAGCAGAAAAAGATGAGAATATAATAAAAAATATGTCAGAACATGAACTTAGAATTAGAGAAGAATGGGAAAATTTTAGAGTTAAAAATATGACTGAGGAGGAAAGCACCGATAAATTAGAAAAAGCAATGTATATCTTCAAAATGTTAGCAAGTAACAATGACTAATATAGGGGGAAGTATATGAGTAAAAGTGTAGGTGAGGTAAGCATTGATCTGACATTAGATGATAAAGAATTTTCTCGAGTATTAAATAATACTATGAAACAATCTGAGAACTTTGCTAGTAACACTATGAATAAAATAAGTGGATATATAACAAAAGCATTTGCAGTAGGATCTATTTTAGCATTTGGAAAAGCAAGTGTTGATGCAGCAAATGAAAGTCAATCTGCATGGACAGGTTTAAATTCAATAATATCAGGACAAAACAAAAGTTTTTCTAAAGCTCAAAGTTTCATAGATGATTATATTTCTGATGGATTAGTTCCCCTAAATAATGCAGTAACTACGTATAAGAATTTATTAAGTAGAGGTTATGATACATCACAGATTGAAAATATAATGAATGTATTTAAAAATACAGCTGCCTTTGGGAGACAGTCAAGTTATTCAATGGGTGAAGCTATACAATCAGCTGCCGAAGGTTTAAAAAATGAAAATTCAGTATTGGTAGATAATGTTGGAGTAACTAAGAATGTTGCTAAAATGTGGGACGAATATGCTAAAAGTATAGGAACTACAGCAAATAATCTTACTTTAGCACAAAAAAGACAAGCTGAAGTAAATGGAATTATAGAAGAAAGCAAATTCCAAATGGGAGATGCTAAGGCATATACCGAGACTTATGCAGGTAGAATGGCACAACTTAATAGTGCATTTGTAAACTTGAAAACTTCAGTTGGTAATATTATTGCTCCAATTGCTCAAATGTTTATACCTGTGCTTACTATGGCATTTAATGCAGTTACTAGATTTTTTAATGGAATAGGTCAATTGCTAGCAGTATTTGGTATAAAATTCCCTAAAGTCATACAAGGAGAGACTAAAAATGCTATTAGTGGAATTTCTTCAGGATTAGGTAAAGCTACAGAAGGAATGAAGGGAGCAGGAAAACAAGCAAAAAAAACAGCGAAAGAAATAAATAATGCTTTTGCTAGTGTTGATGATCTTAATGTTTTTAAATTACCTGATAAGCCTGAAACAAATTCAAATGTAGGTAGTGGAAATTCAGGGACAGATACAGGAGCACGGAGCAGGTATAGGTAATTTAGGAATTGATCCTAAAGGAGCAGATGAATTATCAGGTTGGGCTGTCAAATTCAAGTCACAAATGGAGGATATATTTAATGCTATAGCAAATACTAATGTTTGGAAATCTATGCTTACATCTGGTGAAAAAGTATTTAATACAATACTTGATAAAGGGAAGAGCTTCTTCAGTTCATTTAAAGGTATATTTACATCTTTAGGCGAAGCTTGGACTAATACTATAAAAGATAGAGCCCCAGAATTTGATAACGCCTTTTCAGAATTAATAATAGGTGCAGGCGATATTATTAATAGCAGGATTAAGTTTTTAGTTGCATCGTTTGAAGGATTCTTTAGTGGAGTAGATACTGCATTAAAAGAAAGGGCACCAGAACTTACTAATAGTTTTTCCGATATAATATTACCATTGGTTGAATTTATCGGTAAAATATTTCAAGAAATATCAATACCTATTGATCAATTTACAGAAGATTTTAAATTAGGATTTAATGATTTAGGAATAACTGTAACTAATTTTATTACAGATGTCTTAACAGGGATAGCAACTCATATGCCTGACATTATGGGTAATCTTAATGTACTTAAAGATGGATTTGTTAATACATTTAGTCAAATAAGTTCTATTGTAGGTCAAATGTGGAATGATTTTACAAGAAGTATCAGAAATACATGGGATAAATATGGTAAAGGCATTAGTGATGAAATTGGAAAGTTTATAGTTAATATTACAGAGCATTTCAAAAAGATATGGACAGATATTTTAGAACCAGTTATAAAACCTTTCTTAGAAGAATTTAAGAGAGCCTGGGATGAATCTTTAAAACCTGCAGTTGATAATGTTATGAATTTTATAGGAAAACTTATTCAAGGAGCATTACAACTATATAATGGTTTTATAGTACCTATAATGGGATATTTAAGAGATGAGCTTGCTCCTATATTTAGAGAAGTTTTTACTATAATAGGAGGTGTGGTTAATACAACATTTAGGTTAATAGGGGATTTAATCAGCTCAGCTTCAAGATATTTCAGTGGATTAATTGATTTCATATCAGGAGTATTTACTGGTAATTGGAGAAGAGCATGGGAAGGTATAAAAGATATGTTTGGAGGTATATTTGGTTCAATAGGAGCATTGGTAAAAGCACCTATTAATCTTATTATTACAGGGATAAACAGCTTTTTAGCTGGAATAAATCACATAAAAATACCTGATTGGGTTCCTGGTATTGGAGGAAGAGGTTTTCATATGCCAAGACTTCCTTTACTTGCAAATGGTGGTTATGTAAGAGCAAATAGTCCTCAACCTGTTATTATAGGTGATAATAAGCGAGAAGGTGAAATAGTAGCACCTGAAAGTAAAATTGATCAAGCGGTAGCAAGAGGTATTGAAAGAGCAAATATAGGAAATGGATCACCTAAAGAGTATGTAATAGTATTAGATGTAAGATATGAAGATGGAAGAAGAATTATAAAGAAAATAAATGATGTTACGAAAGAAGAAGGAGAAGTATTATTAATACAGTAGGAGGTTTTACATGGAAAAAGATTATATCGTAATTATAGGAGATGATAGATTAGTAGTAGATGAAATAAATCCAGAATTTGCAATCCAGGATTCAAAAGCATCAGGACGTGGAGAAGATCTTACTATGTATAGAGAAATATTAGGAGGAATAAATAAATTTACTTGTAAATTAAATTATCCTTATGGAGAAAGACTGAATATTATAAGAAAGCTTAGTAGAACACCTATAGTTACTATTGATATATATAATCCGATGGAAGGAAAAAGAAGAAAAATGAAAGTAAGCGTTAAATGTGAAAAGATCAACACTATAAAAATTTCAGGAATAGAGTATGCAAAACCATTAGATATTAGTTTTACACAAATGGGAAAGGATATTATATGATTGAATATTGGAATAAGCTTGTAAATGATGATGTTATAATAACACAACATAGACTTACAATAGGAAATAAAGTGTATGAAGATGGGATATTTAAAAGTTTCCCATCTTTTAAACATATTTCTAATAAATATATAGGAGGTTTTCCAAGTAAGACTTGTGAATTTGTTATTTATGACCATGAAGAAGATATAGTTATAAAGAACAAAGAAATTTTATTAGAAATAGGTCATAAAATTGATGATCATATAGTTTGGTTCAAAATAGGTTATTTTAAGATTACAGACACAGTTTCAGACAAGAGTGCAAAAACTATTAAATGTACAGGAGAAGATAGAACATATTTATTTAATGATAAATATAAAAGTGATCTAAATTGGGAGAATAGACATACAGGTAAAGAGATAATAGATGAAATACTAAAAAAAATAGGAATTGAATTAGATGGAAATTTCGCATTTGAGAATCATAGCTTTTTAAGACCTAATTTTAAATTTAATATATCGTATAGAGAAGTGATTTCAAAAATGGCAGAAATCTGTGGAGCTATAGCAATTATTACAAATGAAGGTAAGTTGAAAATAAAAAAACAAACTAATAAAGATATTTTAGTAGAGAAAAAACATAGAATAGACTATTCATTAGAGAAATCAAAAGGGAAAATAAGTAGGATATCTTTAGGAGTTGAAGGATATGAAGATGATTATTTGGCAGGAATAGAACAAGAAGGTTATATAACTCATAGCATTGAAAATAATCCATATTGTGATTTGTATAGAGATGAAATGGCAAACAAAGTATTAGAAAACCTTAAAGATATAAATATTACAGAATTTAAAATAAATGGATTTCTTGATGATTGCTTTTTAGAACTAAACGATAAAATAAGAATAAAAGGGAATGATGACAATATCACCGATATAATAGTATTAGGAATAGAAAATCCAGGAACATTTAGAAGTAAAATATATTGTAAAATTGAAGAGAGCAAGAAAAAAGAATATACAATAGCAGGATCTGTGAAAGAAGACTTAAAACGTGTAAGTTTAAAGGTTAATCATATTAAAGATGAGATAACAGCAGAAATCGCTAAAGTAACAGAAAAAGCAAACGAGCTTACAAAGTTTCAAGCTGATGTTGAAGGACTTAAATTATGGAAGGAAGCACAAATAGATCTTACAGACCACAGAAAAGGTATAGGAACAATTACAACAAAAGAAGCAGAAGACTTTAATATAGTTAAATATCAAGCAGAAGGTGGAAGGCTATATAGAAATGTAGGTGGATTATATCCATCACCAACCTTATATCCATCTGCTACATTATTCATGCCTGAAAAGACAGGATTGGAGGAAATAAAATGATAACTATAAAAGTATATAAAAATAGTACTACAAGTTCTGAATTTAAAACTTATACTTTACAAAATGAAGACCTTAAAAGTTTTGAAAAATATAATGATTCATTAGATATAAATGAAAAAGGCGAATATACGATAGAAAGATGGATACATATAAACGAATATAAAGGTTATACAATAGAAAAGAAAATAGAAACAGGAAAAATAGAAAATTTTTCATTATATAAGGGAATAAATGTTATTGAGATAGATTCAAGAAGAAGTCAAACAGAAATAATATATATAATAGAAAATCCATATACAAAAGCAATGGGTGTAGAAATAAAAAATAAAATACAAATAAATAATCAAGGTATTATGCAAGAAGTAAGCAAGAAAGTTGGAAAAGACGAAATAATATCAAGGATTAATCAATCACCTGAAGAAATAAAATTAAAAGCTAGTAAGATAAAATTTGAAGGTATGGTTACAGCTAATAATAATGTAACTATAGATGAAAAAGGATTCATTAAAGCTAAAGGGATATTTGATGAAAGGGGATCTTTTACTATTTTAACATCTCCAGGGTATAGAAAAAGTGTAAAAGCAAATGATACTCAACAAATGCAATTATATGATTGTGATTTTTGTAGTATTGATTTTTTATATGAAAGGGAAATACCACCAGAACCAGATGGAACAAATGTAGTACAAGATAGAATAATGTTAACAAATGGATTACACTTGGAAGTTATTATGCCAGCAGGATTTACTCCTACAGATATGAGAGTACAATTAAGCCATAAACCAAAAAAATGGTATGATAGATTATCTGGTGACTTTATTTGTGAGGGAAATACAAAAGGAGCATGTTTATATTCAAGAGGAGATTATAACACTTTCGATTATAGTGCTTTTGAAAGAGGAGATGATTATTTGATATTGAATACTGATGATCAGATAAAAAAACGGATTTGGAAATAAAGAATATGTGGATTTCAACGGATATCAAACAGTTATGTCAAAAAATTTAATAGATGATTTAATTTATGATAAAGATACAACAAAAGTAAGGAATGTAAAAGTAGTTATTGCACCACGTTCACCGAGATATAGAGTTGGAGCTAGATTAGAACAAGGAGCAACTCAATGGTTTCCACAAACAATAAGAAGAGACGTATTGCCATTTCAAGGAATAATAACTCCACAGTTTATAGTTATGGGATATTACAAAGATATAGGAGGTAATTAATGAATAAGATTAAATATGAAAACGCACCAAGTACGAAAACACCACTTTCTGCAGAATTATTAAATTTAATGCAACAAAATATTGAAGATGAGATTAATAAAAAAGCTAATAAGGAATATGTTGATAATAATAAAGCAACAAAAGTAGAAGTAGAATCAATAAAGAATAATGTTGAATCAATAAAAAATAATTACGTAAAAAAAGGTGTATTAAGTGTTTATAGTAATAATAGTCAAACTATAAATGCAAAAGATCCAAACGGAAGAAAAGTGGTTTCTAATTCTATAAAAAAAGATATAGGAGGAATAGCAATTTTACAAGCAGATGGATCTTTGAAATTTAAAAGAAATTGTACTATATCTATAAGTTATAATTTGTTTGTTGATTGTATATCAGGTTATGTACGTGCTTACTTGTATACATATAGAGGGACACAACTTACAACCTTATCAGATACACTTTTTAATGCTACAAGTTCATTTAAAGCATTAAACGTAGCAGGTGTAATACATGACTTTCAGAAAGATGATACATTATTTATTGATATAAGTCAATCTGAGGGAAATCCTCTTACTGTAAGAGGAAGATATGAAAATAACAATTTAACATTGATAGAAATATAGAAAGGAGGTGATATAGTGGAAAAACATATTACACAAATATTCTTAGGAATAATTGGAGGTATAGCATATATATTAGGAGGATTTGATACTATATTAGTAACACTTATTACATTTATGATAGTAGATTATATAACTGGAGTACTAAAAGCTATAAGACTAAAACAGTTAAATAGTCAAATAGGAGCTAAAGGTATAGTTAAGAAAATAGGTTATTTAGTTATTGTAGTTATAGCAGTGAAACTTGATTCAATGTTAGGCAATACAAGTTATATAAGAAACTTAGTTATATTTGGTTTCATATCAAATGAAGGAATATCTATATTAGAAAATGCAACACTTTTAGAAATTCCAATACCTGATAAAGTAAAAAGTGTACTTAAGCAATTAAAGAATACAGAAACAGAAAATAATGAAATACCAAAGAAAAACGACTAACGAGAATCTATTTTAAGGCAATAAAAAAATAAAATAGTATAAATATATACCTTGATTTTCAAGGGAAAAGAGGGAAAAATGGAAGAAGTAAGAAAAATAACAGGTACTAAAAAATTTGAAGAAATATCAAGAAAAAAGATACAAGAATATTATAAAAAAGAAGGAATTGAGTTAGATAAAGATAATGATATATTTGTAGTGTGGTTAGCTAAAGCTTTAGGCAATACAAAAGGAGTATTTATTACAAATAAGATGGATAAGAAGTTATATGAAATTACATATAACGGACAAAAGAATGAAATGTATTTAGACGCTTATATAAAAGAACAAAATATATTAATAAAAAATGATGAATTTTAATTAAAAGAGTTGAGTAGAAAGGAAAAATAATTATGATAATAAAACAAATACCAATGTTAGAAAGTAAATATGGAATTAAATGTCCTTATATAACAGATAAAATAGGTATAACAGTACACAATACAGCAAACTCTGCACCAGCAAGTAATGAAATAAGATATATGATAAATAATAATGAAAAAGTTAGTTATCATGTAGCAGTTGATGAAAACGAAGTTATTGAATGTATACCTTTTAATAGGAATACATGGAATGCTGGTGATGGAAAAGGAAAAGGTAATATGAATACTATTTCAATTGAAATATGTAGAAGTACTAGTGAAGATGAAAGCTTATACAATAGAGCAGAAGAAAATGCTATTGAATATATAGCTAAATTATTAAAAGAAAGAGGTTGGGGAATAGATAGAGTATACAAACACCAAGATTGGAACGGTAAATATTGCCCTCATAAAATATTAGAAAGGGGAGAATGGAATAAATTCAAATCTAAAATACAAAATAAATTAGATGGAAATACTAATGTAACACAACAAATAAATACAAATAATGAAGGAGGAGATGAAGTGAGAACATATAGAAACGGAAGTACACCTGAACCAGTATATGCTGATAATACTTTTACAAATAAAATAGGCGAATTAAATCCAAGGGAAGTTGTAAAAGGAATTAGTATAGAAGATAATGTAATAGTATATTACACAGTTGATGGTACAAATAAAAAGAAAGCAGGCTTTGTTAAATGGAAAGATGGGTTACAATAAAATATCATGGATAGATTAAAGGGAGCAATTAGAAGCTCCCTTATTTTTTTGTGCTAAAAAATAATATTAATTACTGTCTGCTTACTGTCTATTACAAATTAATAAAAGAAAAACCTTGATAATTCAAGGCTTTCTAAAAGTTATAATTGGAGCGGGTGGAGGGAATCGAACCCTCACTATCAGCTTGGAAGGCTGGAGTTCTACCATTAAACTACACCCGCATCTCAACATAAATAAATTATACAAGAACTAAAAATAAATGTCAACAACTTTTTATAAAAAAATGAAAAAAAGTAAATTTAAAATACTGGGATAGATTTATAATTAAGGTAATATAAAAACAAAAAAAACTACCAACAAATTGTGTTAGTAGTTTTTAAAATTTAAAATTCAAACAACGGGTCAAAATAATCCTTGTCATCATAATAATTTCTACTATTAAACGGATTATTTATTCTTACGTTATTCAGAAATTTTCCATAGTAAATGTACTTAGATTGATATCTATCCCATATCGAAGGATAGCCATCAGAAGTAATTGTGAAACAGTAATTATCGTCCCCCTTGACAGAAAGACAGTTTTGGGTAAATTTATATGTTTCAAAAAGATCTTCTCTTAGAACATAACCGTTTGTGTCAAATATGACACGTAGTAATAATTTGTTTCCATTGTTGTCACGTAAGAAACTGTAGCCTCGATTATTAATTACGAAAGCCCTTTCTTCAAAAGATCTGTCATTCATATTACCAACATATCTTTTGGGTTTATTATTTGAAGTTCGACTTGTTGTGTCGAACCAAACAGTTACATTACCGGTAACTCTAACCTTTGCAAAACTAACAGCACTAATCAATAAAAACATTAAAATTAACAGTCCCCGTAAAATTGAATTTTTTTTCATAATAAATCACTTCCTTTTTATTATTTTGAGCCTAAAAATTCCAAGACTCATTTAAATTTATTGTAATTTAATTATAACATGGATTTTAAAGTTATGCAATACTTTTTTATGAATTATGTTAAGTTTTTTTTATGGGTTTATTATTTTCTGTTTTTGTGGTATAATAATATTGTAGAGAAGGAGGGATTATGTTTGAAAATGAAATAATATTAGAAAACTTATCTAAAACAATGGAAATAGAAAACCAAGTTTTGGATATAAAAGATAAAGAAATGTTAAATAATATTTTAGAAGGTAAAAATACTCTAGAAGATACATTAAATAGTATTAAAAAGGAATATATGGTATAGGCAATTAGTAATTAAATTTAGTAGTTGTCTATTTTTTATGTCTTAACTCTTTATTTTATGTATTGTTAATTGATATAATAATGATAAATTAGATAATTATATCTATAATAGTAAGGAAAGTTTATGGAAGATTCAATATATATGTATAAGGGTACAAATGTCTTAGTAAATAAGATTCGGGATAAGGGAAAATAAGCTTTTAAAAGAATATGAGAAAAAGATAGTTGCAGTAAGACTGTTAGAATTACATATATCTGGAGTGACAGGAGATTTTTCTTTAAATCATTTTGTTAATATTCATAAAAAACTTTTTGGAGATGTGTATTTTTTTGCAGGTGAATTTAGAAAAGAAAATATAGCAAAAGGTTCTTTTAGATTTGCAGATTATAGATATATTAATGATGAAATAGTTAAATTATTTGAAAAGATTTTAAAAGATAAAGATTTAATAGAAAAGAAAGTTTCAAAAGATATATTAGCAGAAAAACTTGCATATTATAGTGCAGAATTAAATGTACTACATCCATTTAGAGAAGGAAATGGAAGAACAATAAGAGAATATATAAGGCAGATGGCATTATATAGTGGATATAATATGAATTATAGTAGAATAAAAGTAGCAGATTATATTGAGGCAAGTATATTTTCTATTGTAGATATATCAAAACTTAAAGAAATATATGCTAAATGTTTGGAGAAAATAGATGGAGTTTAAGCATACTTCGGTATTATTACAAGAAGTAATAGAAAATCTTAATATTATAGAAAATGGTATATATGTAGATGGTACAGCAGGTGGTCGGAGGACATAGTAAAGAAATATTAAAAAGACTAAATGGTGGAACAATTATATGTATAGACAGAGATATTGAGGCAATTAATAAGACAAAAGAAACATTAAAAGAATATGAAAATAATAATAGGGTTATACTAGTACAAGAAAATCATGAAAATATACCAGAAGTTTTAGAACTTTTAGGAATAGGTAAAGTTAACCGGAATATTACTTGATCTTCGGAGTATCATCATATCAGATAGATAATGGAGAAAGAGGTTTTTCATATATGCATGATGGGATTCTTGATATGAGAATGGATAATACTTCTCGGAATTACAGCTAAAGATGTTGTAAACAAATATAGTAAAGAAGAATTAATTAGAATATTTAAAGAATATGGAGAAGAAAAGTTTGCAACTAAGATTGCAAATGAAATAATAGAAGAAAGAAAAAGAAATGATATTTGTACAACATTTGATTTAAATAGGATTATAGACAAGGTAAAACCTTATTCTAAAAAAGGACATAAATCAAAACAAGTATTTCAAGCATTAAGAATAGAAGTAAACAAAGAAATTGTTAATTTAGAAAAAGCAATAAGTAATATGATAGATTGTCTTTCTGATAAAGGAAGAATAGCTATTATAACATTCCATTCTTTAGAAGATAAAGCAGTAAAGAAAGTATTTAAAGAAAAAGAAGGAAGATGTTCATGTCCAAGTGATTTACCTGTATGTGTATGTGGGTACAAGAGTTTTGGAAGAAATGTAAGTAAAAAAGCAATACTTCCTAGCAATAAGGAATTGGAGGAAAATACAAGAGCAAAAAGTGCTAAATTAAGAGTATTTGAAAGAGTAGAAAAATATGGAAAATAATTTTGATATTACTAAAATATATATGGAAACAAATAAGAAGAAAATTAGATTTTTTAATATATTTAGTATATTTTTAAATAAAGATAAAAGATTAAATGATACAATAAGTATAGATAATTTTAAGGAAAAAAAAGATAAAAAAGAAAAAGGAACAGATAAAAAGAATATTAGATTACAAGAAAGAAGTAGAGCATATGAAGAATATATAAAAATAAAAAAAGTAAAACAAAGAGATGTTAGGACAAAGTTTTTTCTTTTTCTAATATTTGGTATATTACTTATATCTATGCCATTATATATAATATTTAAATCTGCAGAATCTGATGAGCTTTTTACAAGTGTAAATAATTTAAAATCACAAATAGAAGAACAAAGAAAAGAAAATGAACAGCTTGCATTAAACTTACAAAATCAAGCAAGTTTAGTAAAGATTGAACAAGATGCAAAATACAGGTTGGGAATGCAAAAAATCGAACCCACAAGGATTATAAAAGTGCAGACAAATGAAAAAGATTATATAGAGACAGAGAATGTTTCGATTATAAGAGATAAAGAAGAAACATTATTTGATAAAATATTTAAGTTTTTAATGAACTTATTTTAGATATTTATAATAGTATTATTAGAAAAATAAATAATATATATAGCAAAAGCTATGTATAAAAGGAGCAAAAGATGAAATTAAGTGAAATAATAAGTAAAATAGATATTAAAAAAATTAATATTGATAGAAATGAAATAGAAAGACAATCAGATTTACAAATATTTAGAATAGAAGAAGATAGAAGAAAAATAGCTAAAAATTCATTATTATTCTTAGATAAAGAAGAAATAAAAGATTTAAAAAAAGATGATGTTAAAAGTTTAGTAGAAGAAATCAAAGAAAAAGAAGTAAATATAATTGTATTAGAAACAGGACTTGAAGATTTAGAAAAAGAAATATTAGAAATATCTAAAGATGTAATAATAATATGTACAGATAATATAGAAAATGCTAAAATAAGGGTTGCAATAGAATTTTATGCAAATCCTGAAAAAGAATTAAAGCTAATTGGAATTGTAGGAACAAGAGGTAAAACAACCACAGCATTTATAATACGTGAAATATTAGAAAAAGCAGGGATAAGGACAGGCCTTATAACAACTATGTATACAATGATAGAAAATAAGATTGTAATGCAAAATCAAGGAAACATGCCTAAAATATTAGATTTTTTTAAAATATTAAGAGTAATGGCTAATGAAAGTGTTATGTATGTAGTGATGGAAACACCAGTAAGTAGTATAAAAGAAGGATTATTTTCTAATATATGTTTTGATTATGTTGTATATACAAATATAATTAAAGAAGAAATAAATAAGGAAAAATATGGGAATACAATGAAATGTTTGGAAAATACATTGGAGATTGTAAGAAATGCTAAAAAAGTTGTGGTAAATGAAGATTGTTTGGCAAGAGAGTATGTAAAAAATAATGCAAAACAATATATAACATATGGAATAACAAATAAGTGTGATATAATTCCAAGTAGTTTTCAAATAAGAAGTAATTATACAGAAATTTCAATAATGATAAACAAGAATTTTGTAAAAATAAGAATGGCACTTATAGGACAAACGTCTGTATATAATTCACTTGCAGCAATAGCACTTGCAAGTATGATGGGAATAAATGCAGAAACAATAAAAAATGGACTTGAGTCTGTAGTAATTCCAGGAAAAAGAGAAATAATCCCAAATCCTGAAGAAATACCAATTATGATAGATGGTGAAAGAGATAATAATAGAATAGAAATGTTATTAAAAGAACTTAGAAAATATATAACAGGAAGAATATCTGTTGTTGTTGGTGCAAATGAAGGAGATAGTGAAGAAAAATTATTTAACCTTGGAAAAATTTTAGGAAAACATGCAGAGATTATAAATATTACAACAGGAAATCCACGGAAAAGATGATGAAAGAAAAATGTCAAATACAATCTTAGATGGTGTTAGAAGTACAGAAGCAAAAGGATATATAGATCCAAAATTAGATAGAAAACAAACAATAGAATTAATATTAAGTAAAGCAGAAAAAAGAGATTATATATTATTACTAGGACTTCGGATATAATAAGTTTATGAAAGTTTCAGATAATATAATTCCATTTGATGAAAAACAAGTGGTATTAGATTTCTTTAAAAATAGAGAAAATTCTAAAAAGTAGAGAAGGAAGAAAATTATGATATTAACATTATTTGTGTCTATGGCACTTACACTTGTTATAGGGATATATACTGTAGAAAAACTTAAGAAAAAGAAAATAGAACAATCAGAAAGACATGATGGGCCACAGTCACATTTAGTAAAACAAGGAACACCTACATCACGGTCGGAATAATGTGTATACTTACAACAACAATACTTCGGAATATCATATTATATATTTCCATTTGGAATACCAGTAGAGCAAAAAGGGATATTTTTAACACTTATAATATGTTCAGTACTTTTTGGACTTATAGGATTTTTAGATGATTCTTTAAAAGTACATAAAAAAAATACAGATCGGACTTTCACCTAAAAAGAAAATATTAATGCTTACATTAGTAGGTATAGTAACAATGTCTGTTTTAGTATTTGGACTAAAAATGAAAAGTTCTATATATGTATATTTTTTAGAAAGTATATCAATAGCAGGAATTTTAAAGATTATAATAGATATCTTTGTATTAATGGCAACAACAAATGCAGTAAATTTAACAGATGGAGTAGATGGACTTTCATCAAGTGTAGGGATAGTTATTTTAACATTTTTAATGGGATATGCAATTAAATATGGAAATATAGCAGTTGCAATATTTGATATTATTGTAATTGGAGCATATATAATATTTTTACTATTTAATTGGTATAAAGCAAAAGTTTTTATGGGAGATACAGGATCTTTCTTTTTAGGAGCAGTAATTGCATTATCTGCAATAGCTACAGGACTTGAATTTGTATTACCACTTATTGCAATAATACCAGTTGTAGAAACAGTATCTGTTATACTACAAGTAATGTATTATAAGAAGACAAAAAAAAGATTATTTAAAATGGCACCACTTCATCATCATTTTGAACAATCAGGATGGAAAGAAGTTAAAGTTGTTAGAATATTTACATTAATTACAATATTAATGTGTTTAATAACAAAATTTGTGCTTAATATGTAAAATAAAAGTAAAGTGAGAAATATGGAAAAAAAAGAAAAAAGAGGAATATTTATAGGGAGTAGACCAGATTATATATTGATACTATTAATAGCTGTGATATATGTAATAGGTATAATAACATTATTATCTGCAAGTGCTCCAACTTCACTTGCAGAGTCTCGGAAATAGTTATTCATATTTCCAAAGACAATTAGTATATTCAATAATAGGTATAATATGTGCATTTTTTGTATCAATTATTGATTATAGGATATATAAAAATACAAAATTTTTGGGACTTGTTTTTATAATACTTATACTTGCAACAATATCTGTAAAATTTTTGGGTAGAGATGCAAAAGGGGCAGTAAGATGGATACAAATAGGTAGAATTACATTACAACCTTCAGAATTTGTTAAAGTTGGAATGATAGTAATATTTGCAGGTTTTTTTACAGAACTTGAAAAGAGGAATAAGCTTAAAGATCCAATTTGGTCAGTACTTGTACCACTTATAATTGGTGGATTTGTTGCAGGGATAATATTTTTTATGCAAAATCACTTAAGTGCAGCAATCCTTGTAATTACGACACTTTTAGCACAAATGTTTATAGCAGGAATAAATTTTAAAGCATTTATAACAATTATGATTTCAGGACTTATTGGATCATATTTCTTAATACAGTCAATTTTTAAAAAAGCATCACGGCCGGATTTAGGCAGGCAAGAATAGAAGTATGGAGAGATCCTTTTAAATATTTTAAAACAACAGGATGGCAAACATCACAAGGGCTTTTAGCACTTGCATCACGGCCGGGATATTTGGAGTAGGACTTCGGAAATAGTAGGCAGAAACAAAATTATATACCAGAACCACAAAATGATTTCATTTTCGCAATATTTGCAGAAGAATGGGGATTTATAGGGGTAATAGTTATAATTTCATTATTCATATTTTTAATTGCAAAAGGCCTTCAAATATCTGCAAAAGCACCAGATCTTTTTGGAAGACTTATAGCAATAGGTGTATCATCATTAATAGGATTACAAGTAATTGGGAATTTGGCAGTTGTTTCAAATACAATACCGGTAACTCGGAATATCACTTCCACTTTTTAGTTATGGTGGGTCATCAATTATAACAATATTTATAGCAATTGGACTACTTGTAAGTATATCAAGAGTAGCTAATAAAAGCGAAAAAGAAAATAGGATTCTAAAATAAGAATAATATAAAAATAAAAAATCGTTAAAAATTTAAAAAATGATATAAATAATAACAAAAATATTTAAAATATGGTATATTATTAAATGTATAAGAAAAGATTATTAATTATGCAGATAATGATATACTTATTTTATTAAATTTAAGGGGTAAACATGAGAGTTATAATATCAGCAGCAGGAACAGCACGGACATATAAATCCGGCAATAGCAATAGCAAATAAAATAAAACAAGAAGATGAAACATCACAGATCCTGTTTATAGGTACAGATTATGGATTAGAAAATGAACTTGTACCAAAAGCAGGATATAATTTGAAAAGAATTAAAGCATATGGACTTTTAAGAGAAGTATCAATAAATAATTTGGTACGTTGTGTTAAAACATTTTTAAGTATTTTTACTATGAATAAAATAATAAAAGAGTTTAAGCCAGATATCATAATAGGTACAGGTGGATATATTTGTGGTCCTACAATGTATGCAGGAATAGCACAAAAGATTCCAACAGTATTACATGAAAGTAATCGGATATCCAGGAATGGCTGTTAAGATGTTTGATGGTAAGGTAGATAAGATTTTATTAGGGTTTGATAATGCTAAAGAATATTTGAAACATAAAGATAGTACAATGTTTGTTGGTAACCCTACAAGTATAAATAAGATAGAGATAACAAAAGAAAGAAAAAAAGAAATATTAAACGATTTAGGACTTGATGAAAATATACCAACAATAATAGTTACAGGAGGAAGTCAAGGAGCACAGAAATTAAATGAAAGTGTTTTAGAACTTATAGCAATTACAAAAGGAAAAGAACTTGGTAGTGATTTTCAAATAATATTTTCAACAGGAAAAAAACATTATGATAGTATTATTAAAGATAAGACTATAAATAGTGAGAATATTAGAGGATTAAAAGTAATGCCATATATTTTTAATATGGAAGAAATTTTAAATATATGTGATATGTCAATATGTAGAAGTGGAGCAATGACAGTTACAGAACTCTTAAAAGTACAAATACCTGCAATTTTTATACCACTTCCAACTAGAAATCAAAATAATCAAGAAGCAAATACAGAAGTATTTAAGAAAAATGATATGGGAATTGTTATACGAAATGATGTGGTTACAGGTAAGAAATTATATGATGAAATAATGAGAATAATAAAAGATCGGAAAATTAAATATTATGAAAAATAATATTAAAAGATATATGGAAAATAATGGAAAAAATGTACAAAATACATTACAGAATATATATGATATTATAATAGAATTAGTAAACAAAAATAAAAAAGTTAAAAAATAGAAAGGCAATTATGAAAAAACTGATTATAGTTGAGTCACCAGCAAAAGCAACAACAATAAAGAAATTTTTAGGAACAAATGTAAAAGTTATAGCATCAAAAGGTCATTTAAGAGATTTACCAAAGTCAAGACTTGGTATAGATATAGAAAATAATTTTGAGCCAGAATATATTAATGTAAGAGGAAAAGGGGATTTAATAAAAGAATTAAAAAAAGAAGCATTATCTTCTGATGAAATATATCTTGCAACAGACCCTGATAGAGAAGGAGAAGCTATAGCATGGCATTTATCTAAACTTTTGGGAATTGATGAAAATAAGGAATGTAGAGTTACTTTTAATGAAATAACAAAAGAAACAGTAAAAAAATCTATGGAAAAGCCAAGAAAGATTAATTTAAATACTGTTGATGCACAACAAGCAAGAAGAGTTTTAGATAGAATAGTTGGATATAAGATAAGTCCAATACTTTGGAAAAAGGTAAAAAGTGGACTTTCTGCAGGAAGAGTACAAACAGTTGCTTTAAGACTTATAGTTGAAAAAGAAAGAGAAATAAGAAGTTTTGTGCCTGAAGAATATTGGACACTTGAAGTAATACTTGAAAAAGATAAACAAAAAGTAACAGCACAATTTTTCGGTAAAGATGGGAAAAAAGTTAAGATTTCTAATGAAAAACAATTAAATGAAATATTAGAAAAATTAAATAAGGAATATATTGTTAAAGATGTTATAAGATCTGAAAGAAAGAAAAATCCAACACCAGTATTTACAACAAGTACATTACAACAAGCAGCGGCAAGAAGTTTAAATTATAATATAAAAAAAACAATGCAAATAGCACAAGGATTATATGAAGGGGTTAAAATACCAGGAAAAGGTAATACCGGACTTATAACATATATGAGAACAGACTCAACTAGAATTTCAGAAGAAGCAAGAAAGATTATAAAAAAAGAGATTATAACAAAATTTGGTGAAGAATATTATGAAGAAAGATATTTTAAAACATCAAAAAATGCACAAGATGGACATGAAGGTATAAGACCATCATATCCAGATATAACACCAGAAAGTATAAAAGAATATTTAACTAAAGAACAATATGCACTATATTCAATGATATATAAAAGAACACTTGCAAGTCAGATGAAACCAGCAGTATATGATACAATGACAGTAAAGTTTGATAATAATAATTATGAATTTAGAACAAATGGTTCAAAAATTAAATTTTTAGGATTTTTAAAAATATATGATTTAGATAAATATTCAAAAGCAGAAAAAGAAGAAGAAAATGAAGGAATTAATTCTAAAAATGATATAGAAGAAATTCAAGAATTAGTAGAACTTCCAGATATACATGAAAAAGATATTTTTAAAGAAAAGAAACAAAATAAGAAACAATCATTTACAGAACCACCAGCAAGATATACAGAAGCAAGTCTTGTTAAAGTGTTAGAAGCAAATGGAATAGGAAGACCAAGTACATATTCTCCAACTATAAATACAATAATAGAAAGAAGATATGTAAAAAAAGAAAAGAAAGCTATAGTTCCAACAGAACTTGGAGAAATAGTAACAGACTTACTACTTAAATATTTTGAAAATATATTTAATGTTAAATTTACAGCAAATATAGAAGAAGAATTTGACATAGTAGAAGAGGGAAAAGAAAAATGGAAAAAGATTATAACTAATTTCTATAAGACATTTGAAGAAAATTTAGGAAAAGCAACAGATTTAGAAGAAAAAATCGAAATAAAAGATGAAGAAAGTGATATAGATTGTGATAAATGTGGTAGAAAAATGGTATATAAAATAGGAAGATTTGGAAGATTTTTAGCATGTTCACGGATATCCAGAATGTAAAAATACAATGAGAATAGTAAATTATACAAAAGCAGTATGTCCTAAATGTGGTGGTAGAATAGAAAAAAGAAAAGGTAAAAGAAAACCATATTATATATGTGAAAATAATCCTAAAAATGGTTGTGATTATATATCATGGGAATTACCAAAAGAATAGATTAGAAAATAAAAGGAAATAATATATGGAAAAAGATTATAAGATAACAATAGGTATAGAAGTTCATGCAGAGCTTAATACAAAAACAAAAGCATATTGTAAGTGTGCAAATAATATAAAAGAAGAACCTAATACTAATATATGTCCAACATGTATGGGACTTCCAGGTGCACTTCCATATTTTAATGAAGAAGTATTGAAAAAAGCTATAAAACTTGGACTAGCTACAAAATCAACTATAGCAAGAGAAACAAAGTTTGATAGAAAAAACTATTTTTATCCAGATTTAGCAAAAGGATATCAAATATCACAAGCAGATAAACCAATAGCAGAAAATGGCGTGCTTGAAATAGAAATGGAAGATGGAAAAACAAGAGAAATAAGAATTGAAAGAATACATATGGAAGAAGATACTGCAAAATTAAATTATGATAATTTTGGAAGAGGAACACTTATAGACTTTAACCGTGGAGGAATTCCTCTTGTAGAAATAGTATCAAAGCCAGATATTCATAGTATAAAAGAAGCACTTATATATCTAGAAACACTTAGAAAATTACTTATATATTTAGAAACAGCAGAATGTAAGATGGAAGAAGGTGGGTTTAGAGCAGATGTTAATATATCTGTAAGTAATACTGATACACTTCGGACAAAGAGCAGAAATAAAAAATATGAATTCATTTAAGTCTATAGAAAGAGCTTTAGAATATGAAGTGTCAAGACAAATAGAAATGGCAGAAAAAGGTACACCAATAATACAATCAACACTAAGATGGGATGATGTAGAAGGAAAGACATATCTTATGAGAACAAAGGAAAATGCACAAGATTATAGGTATTTTCCAGAATCTGATTTATCTGTTATTAATGTTTCAGAAGAGTTAATTAATAATATAGAAAAAACATTACCAGAATTATTATCAGATAAAAAGAAAAGATATGTAGAAGAACTTAAACTTTCTGATAAACAAATATTATTTATACTTTCAGACAATAAGTATATAGAGCTTTTTGAAAAAACATTAGAAAAAATAGCAGAACCAAAATTAATAGCAAACTATATGATGACAGAAATAGCATCATATGTAAATGATGAAGTGATATCACCAAAAGATTTAAATATTGATGAAGAAAGATATTCACAGTTTATAGTACTTTTAAAAGAAAATGTTTTAAATTCTAAAACAGCGAAAATAGTTATAATTGAAATGCTTAAAACAGGTAAAACAGCAAAAGAAATTATAAAAGAAAAAGGTCTTGAACAAATAAGTGATGATAATGTTATAAAAGATATTGTTAAAAAAGTGTTAGAAAATAATATAAAATCAGTAGAAGATTATAAGAATGGAAAAGATAGAGCACTTCGGATTTTTAGTAGGACAATGTATGAAAGAAACTAGAGGAAAAGGAAATCCTGCTAAGATAAATGAATATATATTAGAATATATTAAAGAAATGTAAGATAATTAATAAGACAATTAAAAAATATTATATTAAATATTAATAAAAATTATAAAAAAGCATTGCAAAAACATTTTTTTAATAGTAGTATTTAAGTATATAATTATATTTGATAAAGAGTATATTATAAATAAAATACAAAAGTTATTGTATACATAAGAAAAATATTTGAAGTAGGTTAGTAAGAAGGAAAATGAAAAATAGATTAAGTTCGGAAGGGTACTAAAGATATAATATAAAGTAGACAATAAAAAGGAGAAAGAATATGACAGCATTTTTAATTATTATAGCAGTAGTGGTATTACTTGTATTCTATGTTATAGGAGTATATAACGGATTAAAAGTTATGTCTGTTAAAGCAGATACAGCATTTGCTGACTTAGATGTTGTATTAAAAAGAAGATATGATTTAATACCAAATTTAGTAGAAGTAGCTAAAAAATATATGAGCCATGAATCAGAGGTTTTCTCAAATATAGCAAAAGCTCGTTCAGGATATATGGAAGCAACAACACCAGAACAAAAAATAGAAGCAACTAAGCAATTTGATAAAGCAATGAGTACATTTAAGGTTCAAGTAGAAGCATATCCAGAATTAAAAGCAGATAAGACAATGGGTTCTTTAATGACAGAACTTACAAATACAGAAGATAAAATAGCATATCAAAGAGAATATTATAATAGAGTTGTAGGAACATATAATGTTAAGATAGAAATATTCCCATCAAATATAATTGCAGGAATGTTTAATTTTACAAGAAAAGAATTCTTAAAAGTAGAATCAGAAGAAGAAAGAAAAGCAGTGAAAGTTGAGTTTTAATATATGCAAAGATATTTAGACTATGAACAAATAAAGAAAAATAGAAGAAATTCAATGATTATTGTTATATTATTTGGAATAGTAGGATTTTTAATCCTATATGGAATATCAAATTATTATGAAATGGGTACAACATTTACTGTTGTATCTTTAATTATAAGTATTGTTATGACATATATAACATATTCAATGTCACATATAACAGTAATAGCATCTGTAGGTGCAAGAAAAGCAGATCCAAGCAATCCAAAAGAAAAAGAAATGATGGATATACTTGAAAATCTTTGCAAAGGTGTGGAAATAGAGAAAGTACCAGACTTATACATAATGCAAAGTGAGCAGATGAATGCTTTTGCTACAGGGCTTTCACCTAAAAATGGTGTAATATGTCTTACAACAGGTATAATAGAAAAATTAAATAGAACTGAAATAGAAGGTGTAATGGCACATGAGCTTTCACACATAGTAAACTATGATATTAGACTTTCTGCAGTAGTAGTAGGAATGATAGGTATTATAAGCTTATTATTAGAAATGGTATTAAGATTTGGAGTTAGAAGAGATAGAGATGATGAAAGTAATAATGCAGGACTAATATATATGTTAGTACTTTTAGCATATTACATATTATTACCAATTATTGGAACAATAATTCAAATGTCAATTTCTAGGAAGAGGGAATTTATGGCAGATGCTGGGGCAGTTCAAATTACTAGAAATCCAAATGGATTAAAAAGTGCACTTCTTAAAATATCAGGAGATAATGTACCTATGGAAGAATCATCAAAGATTGTTTCATCACTATTCATAGAAGAAACAGATTTAGAAAGTAGGAAGAAAAAAAGAGCAGGTCTTTTTGATTCACATCCAACTATAGAAGAAAGAATAGAAGCACTGGATAATTTAGTTTAATATAAATTAAAGTAATGTATAAAAAATAATAATAAAATCACTCTAAATATTATAATAGAGTGATTTTTGATATATAATATAATTATAAGAAATAGTATCTTGACATATATGCTATAATGTTTGAAATAAAATTATAGCAAGGAGAAAAGATATGACTAAAGAAGATAAAATGGAGTATGAAATTATTAAGAATACTCTGATAGAATTAAATATGAGATTACAGGAAGTTAATGAGAACAGAAAGATTCAACGAAAAATTAAGAGGTCAATAGATAAAAAATTGAAAATTCTAAATGATAAGGTAAAAATTTTAGATTTTAGAAATGGTATAGGGAGGATAATAAATTATGATAACTAAAAAAGAACTTGAAGAAATAAAAGAAATAGGTAGAGCTGTAGATGCACTTAAAAAAGATACAGCAAGAATAGAAAGAGAAGTTAATGAGATTTTTAAAAGAATAGACCCAATATTAGAAAAAGAATAAGATTATGAAGGAGTTTAATTATGGGAATAAAAGAAAAAATCATGAAAATCTTTAATAAAGTCTTTAAAAGAAATTCTCATTTAATGCTACAAAATGGTTTGGATAAAAAAATAGAAGATTCAGATATGAATGAAATATGGAAAAGTGAATCAATAGGTAGAAATAATGATTTCGAAGATGAAGTTTATGAAAAATTAGATAGATTATATATGAAAAGTACAACAAAAACTCCAGAACAAATAGTAGAGGATATATTAGAAAAAGAAGAATATAGTAAAATACTTAATAAGTATCCTAAAACAAAGTTTTTGCTTGATAAATGGAAAGAAAAAAGCAAGGATTATACATATATGGATAAAATAAGACTAATAGGTGAAGATTATTCAAAAAAATTACAAGAATTTGATAAAAAAGATATAGATAATGCAATAAGTTTTTTGAAAAGAAGATATGAAAAGCATGGTAGAGATAATGAGGATATTGAATTAAGTGATGAAGCAAAGAAAATATTTGAATTAAAAACAGAATATGGCAATGATATTAAAAAAATATTTGTTGATAATAATATTGATCTAACACATATAACAAGTATTTCACCAAAAGAGTTAGAAGGAGGAGTATTAAGAAAATCAATAGATTCACTTAATATGTATGAGACTGAAAGAGTTGATGCAGTATTTGCTTCATCTACTCCGGTAGATGGAAATAACCCATATATTGCATGGAAGGATGGGGAGTTAGTAAAGCTAGGAGATTCTGAATATATATATGGAAATGATAATATTGAAATAATAAAAGATTCAGAAGGAAAGAATCATGCAATGTTAAAAGAACCAAATTATATTTATCATATAAGTCCGGAAAAATTTGAACCGGTATGTAATTTCACTATTGATAAAAAAACTAATGAACCTGTTTTTGGATTTTCAGATGAGTGGATTTCTGATACAGAAGTTGATATATCAGATAATAAACAAGTAAAGAAAATAGAAGAAGTTAAAGATGTAACAGATATCTTAGAAAGTAATACAATTTTATGTGATAAATATAATAAAAGAATTGGAATACAAGCGAAAGATTGTAAAAGTAGAGGAGAAAGAATGCAGTTTATTGCAGAAAAAATACAAGAAGGTAGTGTTAGATATATAAACGGTGAATCAGGGATAAATGCAAGGTATAGTAAGAAGCTTGAAGAATATGAAAGAGAAGAAAGATAAAAGAAAATAATAACTTAAGGAGGAAAATTATGAAAAATGAAATTATAACAGAAAAAGATTTAGGATTAGAAGTTTTAGAAGGTAAAGAAACAGAATTCTATTCTAAAGATAATAATAGTATGACTATAAGATATGGAGCAAGAGGTATAGTTGAAGGAAAAGATGGTAAAATAGCAGTAATATACAAGAAAAATAAGAATGAATATAAGCTTCCAGGTGGTGGAGTAGATAAAGGAGAAGATTTTAAAGAAGCATTTAAAAGAGAATGTATTGAAGAAATAGGATGCATAATAGAAAATGTAGAATATCTTTTTGATATAGAAGAAGACCATATTAATGATAATTTTAAACAAATTTCAAAAGTATATATAGCAAAAGTTAAAGAAAAATTAGAAAGCAATAATTTGACAGAACAGGAAAAAGAAGAAGGTCTAGAATACTTATGGTTAGATAATAAAGAAGCTTTAGAAAAGATGAAAGCATGTATAGAAAATTTAAAAGGTTCTAAATATGATAATGTATATAGGACAAAGTTTGTAGTAGGTAGAGATATAAGGATAATGGAAAAAGTGATGGAAAATATGTAAATCTTAAGTTATTAATATAATACTTACTATATTATGCTTAATTGTAATTAATAATAGGAGGTAAGTAATCTATGGAACACCAACTAACAAAAGAAGAATTAAGAAATACAAAACTAACAAGAGAAGAATTTAAAAATATCGAAAGGAATAATATATATATTGTTCTAGATAATTTTAAAGTACATTATAATATAGGTATAGTATTTAGATTAGCAGATGCAATTCTAGCTAAAAAGGTATATTTATGTGGAACAACATGCATGCCACCAAATGAGAAAATTAAAAAAACATCAATAGGTGCAGAAAAATGGGTGCCATATGAATATGTAGAAAATACATTGGATATAGTAAAGAAATTAAAAGAAGAAGGTGTAGAGATAGTAGCTTTAGAAATAACAGATAAAAGTATAGATTATACTAAATATGTACCAAATAAAGAAAAAGGTGTGTGCTTAGTATTAGGTAGAGAATATGATGGAGTTTCTAAAGAAATTATAGATATTGCAGATTATTCTATACATTTACCTATATATGGAATGTGCAATTCAATTAATGTTTCAACAGCGGCAAGTGTAGCTATGTACTATATTTTAGAAAAGATAAAAAATCAGTAAATACTAAAAAAGGAACTATTTTTGATTAATTAAAAAGTAGTTCCTTTTAGTTATGTATAAAAGTTTTTAAGAACAAAAAAAAGCCTTATTAGGCTTTTCTTTTTCTAATTGTTGGTGAGCCAGAAGGGATTCGAACCCCTGACCCCAGGCTTAGAAGGCCTGTGCTCTATCCAGCTGAGCTACTGACCCGACAATCAATAATTAAATTATAGTATTTGATTACTGATTTGTCAATGAAATAATTTTAAAAAGTTAAAAAATATTCAAAAAAAATTAAAATAAGTATAAAAATATGGTAAAATATATAATATATTAATTAGTGAGGTAAATATGGAACATGAATTAAAATTACAACCAAGGTATTATGAATATATTTTAGATGGCACTAAAGATATTGAAATTAGACTTTATGATGAAAAAAGACAAAAGATTAATATTGGTGATACTATAATATTTAAAAAAGAACCAGAATTAAATGAAAGTTTTAAAGTAAAAGTTGTAGGACTTCTTAGATATGAAAATTTTGATGGTCTATTTAATGATTTTACAATTGATAGACTTGCAGATAAGTCTATGGAAAAATCAGAACTATTAGAAGAACTTGAAAAATTTTATACAAAAGAAAAACAAAAAGAGTATGGAGTTTTAGGGATAAGAATAGAAAAAGTAAGAAATTAAGTGTATAATATATTGAAACGGCTTAAAGATAAAAGGAGAGTAATATTGAAAAAAATTTGGAAGGCAAGAAAAGTAGATAAAGAAAAAGCAAGTAAGATAGCATTAGAATCTGGAGAAAGCTTAATATTATCTGCAATAGCATTAAATAGGTTTAACGAATATTTTGAAAAAAATGGACAAGACTTTGATATACAAGAAATATTACATCCTGATACTACAAATTTAAGAAATCCTTTTGAATTACCAGATATGGGAAAAGCTGTTGATAGAATATTAGATGCTTTAGATAATGGAGAAAAAGTATTAGTATACCGGAGACTATGATGCAGATGGTATAACAGCAACAACAATTTTGAAAAGCTTTTTAGAAGAACAAGATATAGAAGTTTCATACTATATTCCAAATAGGATTAAAGAAGGCTATGGTGTAAAAAAGAATATTTTAGAAGAGTTTAAAAATATTGGATATAGTCTTGTTATAACTGTGGATACTGGTATAACTGCAATAGAAGAAGCAAAATTTGCAAAAAGTATTGGACTTGATATGATAATAACAGACCATCATGAAATGCAAGAAGAACTTCCAGATGCAATAGCAGTTGTAGATTTAAAGAGAAAAGATATTGAGATAGATGGATTTAAAGATATAGCAGGATGTTTTGTTGCATTTAAATTAGTAGAAGCAATAGCAATAGAACTTCGGACTTTCTGAAGAAGATTATATGAAATATATGGTACTTGCAGCTATTGGTACAATAGCAGATGTAATGCCAATAGTAGATGAAAATAGGATTATAGTTTCACATGGTATAGAATTATTAAAAAAAGAATTAGGTGATAATAGTGAATTAAAAACAGGTATTTATACACTTTTAAACAAGTATAATGTGGATAATGCACAAGATATTGCATTTAAAATAGTACCAATGTTAAATGCATCTCGGAAGACTTCGGAGAAGAAACAGGAATAGAATTATTAACAGAAAAGATACCAGAAAATTCAGAAGAACTTTTAAAAGAATTAGAAAAATTAAATGAAAAACGTAAACAATTGGTTATAGACTATATTGGTGAGATAACAAGAAAGATAGATGATGAGAATTTAGAAAAAGGTAATGAAAATCTAAATACCCCTATAGTTGTATATGGAAAATATAATGAGGGGATAGTTGGAATTGTTGCAGCAAAATTAGTTGAAAAATATTCAAGACCTGCAATAGTATTATCAGAGACAGAAGAACGGAATATACAAAGGTTCTGGAAGAAGTAAGTATCATGACCTATTTAGTATTGTTGATAAGTATAAGGATATGTGTATTGCATTTGGAGGACATAAAAATGCAGTAGGCTTAAGTGTTTTAAAAGAAAATATAGCTAAATTAAAAGAAATGATTGAATCTGAAGTATTGGAAGAAGCACAAGAAATTATAGAATATGATATGGTAATGAATTTTAAACAAATAAGTTTAGAGATTATAGAAATACTTTTAAAATTAGAACCATTTGGAGAAAAAAATCCATATCCAACATTTATGTTTAAAAATGCAAAAGTTAGTGATAAAAAAGAATATGATAAAGTAGATAGATATATGTTATCACAAGAAGTAGAAAAAGATTCAGTAAGAAAAGAAATTTCTTTAGTAGGAATATGTTTTGATAAAGAAAAAGGAAGAAAGATTAATATAGGTGATAATATATATATTGTAGCAAAACCTAAGATAAATGAATTTAATCGGAAAAAGAAGTATTAATCTTGAAATAGTAGATGTAGAAAAAGTTTAAAAAGAGAAAGGAGGAAATATGGCAAATTATAAGACGATATATGATGTAAAAGAATTATTAGAACTTCAAAAGAAAATGAATAGAAAATCTGATTTGAGAAAAATAAGAAGAGCATATGATTTTGCAGAAAAAGCACATGAAAATCAAAAAAGATTATCAGGAGAAAAATATATAATACATCCACTTAATGTTGCATATATATTAGCAGATTTAAGTTTAGATGATAATACAATATGTGCAGCACTTCTTCATGATGTAATAGAAGATACAGAAGTTACATTTGATGATATTAAATCAGAATTTGGAGAAGAAGTAGCAATAATTGTAGATGGGGTTACAAAGTTAGGGAAACTTAAATATACAACAAAAGAAGAAGCACAAATAGAAAACTATAGGAAAATGTTTCTTGCAATGGGGAGAGATATAAGGGTTATACTTGTAAAAATAGCAGATAGAATCCATAATATGAGAACAATGGAGTTTATGAGAAGAGAAAAACAAATAGAAAAATCAAAAGAAACTCTAGATATATATGCACCACTTGCAAACAGACTTCGGAATATATACATTAAAAAGTGAACTTGAAGATTTAGGATTTAAATATTTACTTCCAGATGAATATAATAAAATTGTAATGGACTTAAATAAGAGAAAAGAACATAGAGAAGAATATTTAAATAATATAAAAAAACAACTATTAGTTCATTTGAAAAAAGAAAGAATAAAATGTGATATAACAGGAAGAACAAAACATATATATAGTATATATAAGAAGCTTAAAAGAGATAATGTAACAATAGATCAAATATATGATATTTTTGCACTTAGAATAATAGTAAATGATGTTGCAACATGTTATAGGATTTTAGGATTGTTACATGAAAAGTTTACACCAATGATGGGAAGATTTAAAGACTATATAGCAGTTCCAAAATCAAATATGTATCAATCAATACATACAACCCTTATACTACCAAAAGAACCACCTTTTGAAGTTCAAATAAGAACAGAAGAAATGCATAGAGTTGCAGAATTTGGTATTGCAGCACACTGGGCATATAAGGAAGCAAATTATAAGGGGAAAAAAGCAGTAGTATCTGTAACAGATGATAAACTTGCATGGATTAGAGAAACAATAGAATGGCAAGAACAAACAAAAGATCCAGAACAATTTATGGAAGCTTTAAAAACTGAATTTTTTGAAGATGAAGTATATGTATTTACACCAAAAGGAGAAATAAAAGTACTTCCAAAAGGTGCAACAACAATAGATTTTGCATATATGATACATGAAGAAATAGGTAATAAGCTTATAGGTGCAAGAATAAATTCTAATATGGTTCCTATAACAACAAGATTAAAAAACCGGAGATATTGTTCAAATAATAACATCAGAAGGGTCAAAAGGACCAAGTAAAGATTGGCTTAAAGTTGTTATAACACCTACTGCAAAAGCAAGAATAACAAGATATTTCAAAAAAGAAAAGAAAGAAGAAAATGTTGAAAAAGGAAAAGAAACACTAGAAAAAGAAATAAAGAAACTTCGGATATAAGCCTTTTGAAATATTACAACCAGAATATTTAGATGAACTTAGAGATAAATATGCATATTCAAAACTAGAAGACCTATATGCAGCAATTGGATTTGGTACAATTGGTGTTAATAAGATTATAGGAAGGCTTCTTTCAATGTATAAAAAAGCAAATGAAGAAGAAGAGTTTGAAAAGAAAATAAAAGACATTGAAAAAAATGGAGAAAAAGAAGAAAAGAAAGTTTCAAACAAGGGAAATGGAAAAGGATTATATGTTAAAGGACTTGATAATCTACTTATAAAAACAGCAAAATGTTGTAATCCAGTTCCAGGAGATGAAATTATAGGATATATTACACAAGGAAATGGTATATCTGTCCATAGAACGAATTGTTTAAATGTTGCAAAACTTATGCAAGAACATAATAGATTAATAGATGTATATTGGAATGATAATACAACTGAAAACTATGCAGTAGAAATAGAAGTACTTGCTGTAAATACAAGTGATATATTAAAAAATATAATACAGGTAATAGAAAAATCAAAATCATCATTATTAGGTGTAGAAGCAAATGTAAATAAGGCAAAACTTGCTGTTATAAAAGTGAAGATTGTTGTAAAAGATCATGAAGAATTAAATAAGATTATGAATTCTTTAAAATCAGTAGAAAATGTTCTAGAAATAAGCAGAAAAAGAGGATAAAGAATAAGATAATTAATAAATAAAAAGAAGGTATATATATGATACATGATATTAAAAAAGTATATGAAAATATTATAATAAAAGAACAAGGTGAAAATAAGGAAGAACAAAAAGAATATATATGTAGAATATATAAATATTTGGTAACACCTAAAAGTTTTGGAGTAAAAGAAAATACATATATTTGCTATTTTGAAGAAATAGTAAATGATCAGGAAAACAATAAAAATAAAAAGAAAATAGGTATAATAATAGATCCAGGTAGTAATGATGAAGAAATATATGAATTTTTAAAAAAAGAAAATATAGAAATTAAATATATATTTTTAACACATAATCATCCAGATCATATAGCAGGACTTGATAATGCTAAAGAAAAATTAAATGTACCAATTGTTATATCAAGATTAGATGGAGAAAATATCCATGATAAAAGATATACAATGATGAGATTATTTAGATTAAAAGAACTTGAATGTGATGTAGATATAATGGTTGAACATTTAGATGAAATAAAGATTAATAATGATATAATATTTAAATTTCATTTAACACCAGGACATTCTTTAGGAAGTATGTGTATAGAACTTATGGGTATTGATATAGTATTTGTAGGCGATACAGTTTTTAAAGAAGGTTATCGGAAGAACAGACTTTTTGGGTGGAAGTGATATAGATATGGAAAGAAGTATTAAATATATATATGATAATTTTGATATGGAAACATATATATTCCCTGGACATCGGAGATATATGTAAGTTAAAAGAAAGGAGATAGGCATGATTAAATACAAAAAGCCAAGAGGAACAAAAGACATTTATGGTCTTGAGATGGATGTAATGCAATATGTAAAAAGGACAGTTTTTGGGATTTTAGCAAAACATGGATATATGGAAATTAGAACCCCTGTATTTGAATCATCAAGCTTATACTTAAGAGGTGTTGGAGAAGATACAGATATAGTAAATAAGGAAATGTATACATTTGATGATAAAAGCCGGAAGAAGTATAACATTAAGACCTGAAGGAACAACACGGGGTTATAAGGGCATATATTGAAGAAGGGATGGAAAGCAAGTTTCAAAAACCTTTAAAATTTATGTATGAATTTTCTGCATTTAGATATGAAAAAGTACAAACTGGAAGACAAAGGGAATTTACACAAATAGGTGCAGAGCTTCTTCGGAACATATGAACCAATAGCAGATTTTGAAATGATAAAAATAGGGTATAATATTGTAAAAGCATTAAAGATAGATAAAAATGTTAAGATAAAAATAAACAGTCTTCGGAAATATGGAAACAAGAAATAATTATAAGAAAGCATTAAAAGAATATGTTTCATCAAAAGAAGGATATTGTGAAGATTGCAGAAGAAGAATAAACACAAATGTTTTAAGAATACTAGATTGTAAAGAAGAAACATGTAAAAAATTAAATCAAAATGCACCAAGTATTATAGATTATTTGGAAGAAGAAGATAAAAGACACTTTGAAGAAATAATATATTATCTTGATAATTCAGAAATGAAAAATGATTATATAATTGATGAAAAAATAGTAAGAGGACTTGATTATTATAATAGGACAGTGTTTGAAATTGTTGATGAAAAAGGAAAGGCAATTCTTCGGGGGAGGAAGATATGATAGTTTAACTAAAACTCTTCGGAGGTACAGATACAGCGGCAGTTGGATTTGGACTTGGAGCAGAAAGGGTTAAACAAATAATACTAGATACATATAATAAAGAAGAATTAGAAGCTTTAAAAGAAAAGATAGATTATGTTATTGTAACAGATTTTAATAAGGAAAATAATTTAAAAGCTTTAGAATTATCAGATAAATTAAGACAAAATGGAAAAAATGTATTGACAAATATAATTGATAAATCATTTAATGCACAAATGAAAATGGCAAATAAGGTTGGAGCATTAAATGTAATTATAATTGGAGAAAATGAAATAAAAGGTGGATTTTTAACAGTTAAGAACTTGGAAACAGGAAAACAGGAAGAAAGAACAGAGGATGAATTAATTAATGGATAAAATAAGAATACTTGCTATAGGAGATGTTGTAGGAAATCCAGGAATAGAAGCATTAGAAAATGGACTGGAAAGACTAATAGGGGATAAAAACGCAGATTTTGTAGTAGTAAATATAGAAAATAGTGCAGATGGACTTCGGAGTAAATAAAAAATCGTATGAAAAGTTAAAAAAACTAAATATTGATGTTATGACACTTCGGAAATCATACATGGGCAAAAATGGAAATATTCAAGTTTATAGGAGATAAAAAGATTGTAAGACCAGCAAATCTTCCTAAAAATGTTCCAGGAAGAGGATATAGGGTATATGAAAAAAATGGCTTAAAAATTGGAGTTATAAACCTTCTTCGGAAGAGTATCAATGGGAATATTATCAGAAAACCCATTTATAGTAACAGAAAATGCTTTAGAAAGTTTAAAAGAATGTGATATATTAATAGCAGATTTTCACGGAGAAGCAACTGCAGAAAAAATAGCATTTGCAAAATATTTTGATGGAAAAATAAATTGTATATTTGGAACACATACACATGTACAAACAGCAGATGAAACAATTTTAGAAAAAGGAACAGGATATATTACAGATTTAGGAATGACAGGAACACTTGATGGAGTTCTTGGAATGAAAAAAGAAATAGCATTTAAGAGATTTTTAACAACACTTCCTGAAAGATATATTGAAGAAACAAAAGGGAATAAGTATATACATGGAGTGTTATATACACTTGAAAAAAATAATGACAAGAAATATAGTGGTGGTAAATATATAGTTACAGAAATAGAAAGGTTAAAGGTGGAAGTATGAGATCAGAATTCACAGGTTCGACAGTAGAATATGTTCTATATATAATAATAGGTTCATTAATAACTGCAATAACATTAGGACTTCGGATTTACTATAGTGTTTTGCATGATAAAAAGATGGGAAACAGAACATACATATATAGAAGGAAAACAATTAGAATTTACAGGTGATCCATTTGAATTATTTGCAAAATATATAATTTGGTGGTTCCTTACTATAATAACAATTGGTATATATTCATTAGTTATACCAGTAAGATTAAAACAATGGGAAGTAGAACATACTCAATTTGCATAAAGAATATATTAAAATAGATATATGATATACATATAGAATAAGAAGAATATAAGATATGATTTTTCTAAACTATATGTATTTTTTATATTTTAAATTTACTTTAAATAAGTATTAGTTTAATTTACCTTTAATTTTTAAACTTCTTTTGTTATACTAATATCAGAAAAAGGTTAAAAAGATATTAATAAGACTTAGGAGAACAAAAATGAAAAATACTATAGTATTATATAGTACTAAAAATGAAAAAGATTCATTATGTATAGAAAGTATGTTTAGAGAATATGATATGCAGGAAATATATACATTAAATAAAAATGTGAATTCAGAATATACACATATATATACATGGACAAAAAAAGAAGAAATAGAAGAATCATATATATATGAATTAAATAAAAGTATAGTTAATAATGTATTAAAAAATAATGATTATAATCAGATTATAATATATGGAACAGATATTGTAATGATAGAAACAATTAAATATATTATAGCTAAAAATGAAAAAAGAGGAGAAGGAAAGAAGTATAAGATAAAAGTTATATCTGAAATATATGAAGGTACACTTTTTTATGATAGAGAAAGGATACCATTTTTAGAAATATTAGAATTATTAAAAAAACAAAAAATATATAAGATGTATTTCTTGAAAAAAGGTATATATGAAGCATATTTAAATATGGGGTATAATGTTCGGCTATTTAATGCCAAACTATATTTTGGAAGAAGAATATAAGAGTATAGGAAAAAAATATATAGAAAAATTAGAAAGAAATAATAAAGAAATAGCTTCTAACAATTCTAAAAAGGTAAGTATTGGAATATATGTAGATAATGATGAATGGTATACAAATATATATAATACGATAAGTACAGTTGTATTTATACAAAATGCAGTACTAAATTATAATTTATTAAATGATAGATTCCTAGAGTTTATAAAAATACATAAGATAGATTCAAATCCAAGTATTTTTAGTTATGCATCAATAGAAAGAACAATGAAAGAATTTTTAAAAAATGATATAATATTAGATCTTAAATTTACAAATAATTTTAGTTATAATTTCTTACTTGCAACAGAATTAGACATTCCTATAGTAATTGGAAATACAACAGATTATTTTGAAAATTGTAATAATGATTATCTAAAAAGAACAATAGTAGTAAATGCAGAAGATAATCCAGATATAAATAAAGATATTATAGAAAATATATTAAGAAATAAAGAAAAAATTAAAGAAAATTTAAGATTATGGAAAAAAGAATATGATATTATAGCAAAAGAAAATATTGAAAAAATGGTAAAGGAATAATAATGGGAGTATTTAGAAATATAAAAAGAACAGTTAAAAATTCTTTAGATAGCGAAAGTAGTACATATAAGGTTATAAGTGGAACATATAGGTATTTAAGTTCAAAAAAATATCAATTATTAGTTGAAAAAAGAAATCCATTTGTAAATAAAGAAAAAAAAGAAGTTAAAAAAGCAGTAAGAGCTATAAATGAAGCAAAGAGATTAAAAAAAGATTATATAGTATTATATAATCCAGAATGGCTTGGAGTTGCAAATTCAACAAAAGGACTATTTGAATCAAATGTACCTTTAGAAGAAACAAAAAGAAAAAGTAGTAGAAATAAGATAATAAAAGCGATAATTTCATCAGGTGTAAAACAAGTTATCTTTTCACAAATTGTTGATCGGGTGGATAGAACTAATAGAAGACTTACATAAAAGTGATAAAAGTATAAAAATTAAAGTATTATGGCATGCAAATAATTTTGAAGCAATAAGTGATTATACATGGAAAT